>Ga0247611_10003948_pt1 | contig 21287 bp, 14 predicted proteins | sample 177DNAGHGhighgp2_FD_192422 | JGI IMG/M metagenome (GOLD analysis project Ga0247611, IMG submission 192422) | Sheep rumen microbial communities from Palmerston North, Manawatu-Wanganui, New Zealand - 1770 DNA GHGhigh gp2 | ecosystem: Host-associated > Mammals > Digestive system > Stomach > Rumen...
CCTACCTTGTATTTGAGGGTAAGCACATCACCTGGGCTGAACATCTCCTTGATTTTGTATCGAGGCTGTATCTTAATGCTCTGATAGAACATCTGGCAGAAACGGGTCTCGAACGAAGAGTGTTCCGAAACGGACTTTTCGCCTTCGTTTTCAAAAAGTACATGAAAGTATGCTAGGAAATCTTCCAGTTTTACAGATGACGGGTCAAACCCATCATCACATGATGTTCTTCCCTCAGCATCGAGAACAGGCAACATGTTGAAATCCAGTACGAGTTGTTTACCAAAAGCGTTTGCTTCGGTGGCTGCGTTTTCAACATGGCCAGGGATTACAGTGTATATTGGATATGTGCAGATTTCATCAGAGTCGTTTACATGAAGCTCCAAGTCGTTTATAACAGGGCATGTACATGCCTGAACATTGATTAGAGCACACCTCTTCAACAATAGGTTGTACCAAGCACCCGTTTCATCCAGCTTCAATTCAAACAGGCCGTTTTCGTCAACAAGTTTAAGTTTGCTTACATTCTTCGAAACATATATGCGAGAAATAAACTGGCCTGTATAGTTTCGGCCAAAGATAATAAACGGAGTCTCTATCTTAATTTCCTTATTTTCCTTTATTTCTTCGCACAACGCCATCGAGCTAAACCAATGATTCAATCATCAATAGTTTATACTCCGTCAAGCTCAGAGAAGGACAGGTCTGGTACTGAAGTGGCCGACGGTTCGGGTTTCTTCCCCACATCGTCGTATGCTAGGTCGCACGGATATAGCAGAATGTTCTTGTATATCTCCCACAGCAGGTCTGGAACCTCGGTTGCATGTGAGGGAGGAACACTAAGCCAGCACCTACCATCTTCGACAAGGCCAAACCGCACCCACTGTTTACACTTCAATCGGGAGAAAAGAGTCTCCATCCTGAACCTATACATGGATTTGTCACCCCTGAACGTGTGTCTGCCTTTGGTATATTCACTTTTGAAGGTAAGGCACAGCTGAACAGTCCCCCTATCCAGCACATTGATTATGATTCCTATGGTGAGGTCATGCAGCTTTTTCTCGGACTTCACGCTAATTACTTCCATCAAAGCCATTTTCTTCCACTCGTCAACGGAAGCATAGCGTTCAAATCCAGATGCGGTGGTCTTCTTGTTCCACCGTTCGAGGTGATACCCGCTGATGTCGTTCAGAAGGTCTGGAAAGTTGTATTCTTCGGAAGTTCTCATAAAAGCAAATATAATCCATCTTTGTGTTTTTGGCAAGGTTTAACGAATATATAAACTAAATGAGAAGTCATAAAAGGATTCTTTATGGGTACTCTAAAATCTTCTGAATACGCTTATCGCAGTGCTGGTGACAACTTCGACACACACCCAGACTATCGCCACGACATGTTCACGATGTGTCAGGAATATGCCAAGAACGTGAGCGACATTTCCAGTGGCAAGGCAAAGAAGTTCCTTGACCGTGCCTACAACCAGAACTACTGGCACACCGCAGACAGGCTTGCCGCAGAACAGGATAAATTTCTCGAAGACGACATGGTGAACAACACCCCAGGCCGTGGTTACAGAAACTACCGCCGTATGGAGTACGACATTCCCAAGGATGCCAGCAACATCGGCAAGTCCGCAGTTAACGACCGTGAAGCCGCAGAGGAGCGCAAGATATGGGACAAGGACGAACTGCTCAGAGCGCTCAGGCAGAACAGGTTCGCTATCTGCACTACCGCATCGGCAACGTCCGACAAGCCGATTACCCAGAAGGACTACAAGGACCAGATTAAGCTTTAGTTGTGGTGAATTGCCTCCTTATAGCCACAACAAAGGAGCCTCCCCATTTGGGGAGGCTTTCTTATTTAATTATGTAATTTCTTACTTTGCTTTCTTGGCCGAACCAGTCTTCTTGGTTTCCTTTTTCGGCTGGTTTTCGTCAACTTTGATAACCTTCTTGTTGACAAATTCCTTTGTGAGGACAGGCGTTTCCTTCTCGGCCTTCTTCTTACCTTTCTTCTTCGATTTTTCAGCAGCGGCTTCCGCCTCGTATTTCTTGATTTCAGGGTCTTCAATTTTTTGTCTCGGAGCGTACTTCACCTTCCAGAGGCGTTCGTGGCAGCAAATCTTCATTCCTTCAAGAAGGGCGATGATTGTTCTGTACAAGGACGGAACATTGCAGTCAAGCTCCTGTGCAGCATGGCCATCGCCATCAGCGTTGAGCTTCACTGCGTCAATCTCGCTCATGACGTTGCGGGAACTTGTAAGCAGGTCGCTAGCGACTTTGCAGAACCCTTCGCCAACGGACTGTTCAACCGCTTCAAGGAAGTCATACACCTTGCCATAGTCTTCCTGATTCAGCTTACCGCTGAGTCTGGTCAGGGCACGGCCCAAGATGTCAAAGCTTCCGATTGAATATTCTTTGTCGGGGCCTTTTTTGCCACGACCGAATACTTGGTCGAGAAATTCCTTCTTTTCGTCGATGTTAACCTTGAGGTCAACGGAATGTAGGGTCAATGTATGTTTCATGGGTATACCTATGTGTTTAACTGCTGTTAAAATACATTTTTCAAAAGGTATTTTTATATCGAAATGTTTTATTTCCAGCCTGATAAACTATAAACGAAAACCCGTGAGCCAATATGTTCGATTTCAGCAAATATTACAAGAAGATGTCAGGAAAAACTGACGCAAAAATAGAGTTAAAAGATGTCCCAATCAAGGCGGATTCATCCGTATCCACAGATGATGGCGACACATCGCTGAACGAAATCGTCACCCGCAACATTGACTACATCGTGACAGGCGTAACCCTCGGGGATTACAGCCGATATTTCGGAACCGACAATTATTTCGATGGTAGCAATTATGACAAGTCCGAAGGCCATCTGGTCCAGAGCTGTTCTGTGATTAACGAGGACGGGGACGAGGGCGACGACAGGTACGCATTCAGAATAGGCTCACCTCTTGGTGACGCCGAGTACGAAGCTCCACGTCCTAACGGAACTTTGATATCGACGGTGACAGGATATGCCCATTACGACGATGATTTTAACATCGACCAGAAAGTTCCTGTCACGCTGAATGTCGTTCCAAAGTACACGCTAATCACTAACCCACAACCCGTAGCAACTGATGCCGACGTGTATGTTCACGCTATGGCAATGTTCGGCCTGCTCGGTAGTGGATGCGAAACATTAAAGTGGGCAAAGTCCAGCAAGCCCAGCAAGAAGAACTGTGTTCTATCCTATAAAACTCTTGAACGCCGCATGAGCAACGTCGCAAGGGCAGTTAGAGAGAATAAGTTCGAGGTCGAAGTATCTACTTACTACGACCTAGTTGACCCGAACGCAGCACCTCCACCACAAGGTCAAAGGCCTGTTGACGTAACAGTTCCTAATCCTACGCTTCCCCGTTCAATGAAAGCATCAGATGTAGTCCAAGCAAATACGCAGGGTTTCTGCACGAATATGCAGAACTATGGGTACATGATTGATTGCACTGGAGACAACAGAACCCCGTTCCTGCCTTCATTGAGAGATGCTTTCGAGGCATATTTTCCGAAAGAAGAAGTTGCTGACGATTTCAACGACGCATTCGACGATGTGCTGTCTGGAATAAAGAGCCTTTGGGTATTGAAGAAGTCTCTGAAAAAGTCTACTCGGAGAAAAATCGAAGATGTATCGGCAGCCGATTACAGAAACGCAACACCAGCAGAATACGCTTTCACTGACCCAGATGAACATTTCCTCGTAGACCTAGAATCTATGAAATGCCCCGTGGTTGAGACCGACTGGAACAGGAATTTGACTATCGTAGTTCCTTACTATACAAGGAGCGGCTATAAGAGATTTGTATACAACAATAACAGCAGTTATCCTGGCTATTACCAATACATGCCAATGGTAAGTTCGATAGACCAAGATGGCTTCGATAAAGCGTATAAAGGCATCAACGTTGATAAAGCGATGATTTCATATACGGAATACAACTTTGTAGATTTCTACGAGCTGCTTCAAGACTACTTTGATACCTATTTGAAGGACAGGATGGGTCTGGACGATAATGGACGAAATATGTGGTTACGTAATTTCCTGAACCACGCTTTGGCAGCATCACTAACACCTGTATCATACGCTGCTCAGCCGACATTCCTGTACCAGCCCCAGATTCTCGATTTAGCCGATGTAAACAAGTTTCAAGACGTTAAAATCAGGGTAGTAGACTGGTATAGAGGCGCCGTGCTTACAGATGACGGCACACCAGAAACAGACACATCTAAGAATAGTGCATCGATGTTAATCCCTGCATTCCAGCCAGACACATCCTTTGAAACCGCACACCTCTCAAAAAAGCTCAGCATCGTCGATGATGTTGACGACATTCTTGACAAATTCGATGCCGCAATCGTGGCAATGGCATTCCTACAACCTGGCATGGCCGCCATGTTGAAAATCCGCCTACGCTCGCTAGAAAAGAGCGTGACAGAGTTCAACCGAGTCGTCAATAGGATAAAATACTTCGAGTATTATACTGCCGACTCAGTGTTTGAAAGCAAGGAGCGAATCCTGCGAGACGGTCAGTGTTACAGAGTTACAAACGGTATTCCGATAACGGCAACATTCCCTGCAAGAATGCTGATTCCTACACGAATATACAGAAAGGTGAAGAAAAAGAAACGCTTCCTTTGGTTCTATCGGACTGTAACCACGATGCAGTGTATCGGTACTCGTTGGACCGAAATCAGGTTCATCAACGTTGGATTGTACAGTAAATATCCAAAGGATATGAAGATACCTCAACGCATGATTCCGTTCGAGTCTGAATACACTAAGCCAAACGATATCATTGTCACCAAGGAAATTCCAAAAGACCTTGAAGCAGGAAAAAAGGTATCACTGAAAATCACAAATGTTGATGGAGAAGTATCTGCGACAATCGTAGATGCCCATACCATATCTGTCGATTCCTCGGCGAATATACCACCGACAGGAACTACGCAATACTTCATGGTAGGTCTTGACGATACCAAGAGCGGTGACGAGACCACCCAAGTAAACATTGAGTACAACCTTCCGTATTTCCCGTACGATGAGGAAATCAGAGGTTACGCATTCGGTACTTACGGACCGTTCGACCAGTCGAGATACGCAATCAAGGACCGTAGTGGAAGCTTCGGTTCTGGAAAGGACGGCTGGAGAATCTTCTTCGACACGAGCAAGGAAATTTCCAGCCTGAGAAAGGGCATAAATATATATCCTACCGTAGCACACCTCATCAGAATTCTTCGAGACGAGTTCGGTACGGATAGGGTAGAACTGGTGGAAACAACACGCTCCGTTGATGACCAGAGGGCAAGATGCCTTGGCGGAAGCGAGAGCGCTTTCCTCTCGTGGCATAACTATGGCCTAGCTGCCAAGATAATGATTTATGGAGACGACAACAAGACTCCTATCAAGGATGGCAGCGATGACATGATGAAACTCATCGAGATTGCCCGCACGTTCACAGAAGACTGCCTCAAAGGCAAGTACGGAGCAAGGTTCAATGTGGTCTGGTGCGGTCGTCTGACCGTGGGTGCAGACCTGTTTGACTGGGAGTTCCTCCCAATCGGTGTCAACCACAAGGATGCCCCGAAGTTCAGGGACAGCCTTATATCACAGCGTGACCCGATAGTTGACTTCTCCTATGTTCCCGCAACTAAATATGCAAAGACTCCTTCTTCTGAACTATTAAAGGACAAGACAACACCTTGGATTCCAAAGAATTCGGCTGTATACAAAAACGCAGACAGATATGGTGGAGTACCGTACATCAACCCCAAGTCCATCCGCAACTTCAAGTTCCCGAAGAACCTTCCTCTGATTAACCTGATTGAATACATCAGGATGATTCAGTTGAAGATGGATGCATACGGAACGAAGATGCCGAACAAGGGCGACATGTACGAGTGGATTAACAAGAACAAGACTGCATATCAGCAACTTCTTGTGTATTTCGGAATGATGGGAAACCTTCAGTCCTTCCGTGCATTGCTCGCAGGCGAATACATCACCAGATACAAGCCAGTCGTTTCAAGTTACTATTCTACCGACCCGATTGCATTTGTCAAGAATTTCCTTGGAGACGAATACGATAAAGTGCAAATCAGGGCACAGGATATGATTGATGCTTCATACATAACTCTCGCAGATGGCAGGCTGCATATCCCGTGCGGTGACGGAAGACCAAATCTTCCTCTGTCTGTAGACAACATGTACGACCAGAAGCAAGTCACCAAGGATAACTACGAAAGGGGCCGCTGGGTTGATGGCATATTCGTTCCTGCAACGAAGGAAGATGAATACGTTTCCCAGACATCCGTAATCGGAGGTTACAACAACTTTGTCGCAGTCGGCGGTGACGCATACATCCTGCATTCGTTCATAGCAGACCAGATTAAACAGGAGTTCGATGCAATCGTCAAGATGTTCGAAGGCTATAATGGTGAACTTATGTTCGACTCATTCTACAACGGTCCGTATGCAGACAAGTTCGAACAGCTTGAAAACGAATTTGGAATCATCGCAAAGCAAGACCTAATCGACTTCGACCAGTTGAAGGGAATGCTTACCGTCGCCGACCTGAACGAGCAGACCAACGGAACGGCAATCACCACAAAGACTGGCGATGACGGAACCGAGTACAAGGATATCTACGAAAAGGTTATATCAAATGCAGAAGTTGCTGGAATGAAGCTCGCTTCACTCAGCTCTGAACACCTAGAAGTGAATCCTCCGAAAGCGGAAACGGTCACGATAGAAGATGTCTACAAGATTTTGAACAACGGAAATGCCCCTACGGCAAACGACATCGTAAACTTTAGAAGGAACAGGAGTTAAGCCAATGCGTTGAAGTTGCCAGCTTTTTCCTTGGCCTTTCTACGTTCTTCCTTTTCGATAGCACGCATCTTTGCATTGACTTCCTGACGGTGCTTCACGTTAGCTTGGTGGATGCTACGTCTTACATTACGGTTGTATTCAAGTTTTTTGGGCGATACGTGACCGTTCTCAACGAAGTCCTCAGGGTTCATGCCAAGGACTTCACCCACCATGATTTCTTCGTCAGACATTGTACATAGTGCGTTCTTTCTGGCGGTAGCGTTCACACGGGCCTCGTCCACTCGCTTCTTGATGTTATCGAAGATTCCATACATTACATTGAAGTTCTTTTGCAGATACTGCACGAGCTTGGCACCATTCATCGGTGTCGTAGAAATAAGGCCTTCGGGAACAACCCTTCGGTCCATCCACAGCTTCTTCTTAACCTCGCACGGAACTATGACGAAAAGACCATCGGCAGTGATTTTCACCAATGTGATATGCTCTGGGTTTGCCGCCCAGCAAATGCTTCTCTCCTCCATGTGACCGTTGGAGTCATACTTGATACTAACCGTCTCGTCGCAAGTGAAGATAACACCCCAGTAATAACCCTGTGTGTCCTTTGGTCTGACCGAAGCCAACTTCCTAGCGTAGATGTAACCGTTACGACGACCACCGACTTCCTCTGGCTTCGAATTTGTCTCGATTTTCATGAATGAGTTCAGGTTAGGATTGCCATGATACACCTGTGTCTCAACAATGTTCCTGGCCTTCACCTCGGACTTCATCATATCTATGTACCAGATATTTGGCGGTTCTTCATGATACCCCGTCGTATGGTAGAATATGTTTAGTGTACCGTTTACGAAATCTATCCATTTCTGGTCACTCGATGTCTGGAAGTCAAACTTTTTGAACCAGTCCTCATATTCTTTCTGCACAGCGGTAGGCAGTGATTCTACCGTAACGAACCCCTGTAACTTATCGGGAGAACGGTTATATTGCGGCGCAACATTCTTTATCCAATAGTCAAGAATGATATCCTTATGGTCCTTCCAGTTGATACCATCGTTCAAATAGTTGAATAAGCGGATGCCAGCAAGTTTCTTCGATTTCATAGATAAACCTTCTTTCACTAATAGTTTATACTTCGGCCCAATCGTGAACTGTATAAACTATATGTGAATTCAATAGGAATACAACAATGTACAGCAACGACGAACTTTCCATTTTTGAATCACAGGCTCAGTTCGAGGAGTTGAACCAGCAGTGCAAGGCCATTGCCAATCTCCCTCCAGAAGAGGAAGACAACACCCCTGAGGATGAAGATACGATGGCACTCATCGTACAGGCAAGCCCGTATGATGATGCGACCACACCCCTCTACAAGGCATACGGCATTTCGGGCAAGGAAATCAACGCCAAGAAAGGCCCTCTGTTTAGTTCGACTGACGACGGGGAGCTTTCAAAGGAAGATAAGCTTGCAATCTGTGAAGCTGGACTTGGCCTAAACACCATGAATACCATCCATGCGATGAAGAACATCAACGCCCTTGAATCCCTCGGTTTCGAGGCTCCGTACAACGTAGGCGATACAGTTCAGTTGAAGAACAAGGACATCCCTCACATCTTCATCATCGTTTCAAATGACGGTGACGGTTACGAGCTGGCAAAGCCGACGAACAACCGTGCTGAAATGCGTACTTGCGGCGATGGATGCTGGCCGAGAATGCACTGTTCTGGTGATGAAATTGACCAAAAAACAATGTTCGACCTAACGGGAATCGACCATATTTTGAGACAGAACGAGAAACTCGACACCGAAATGCGTGAAAAGCTCTGCCCGACACTGGTCCCAGAATATGACACGGGTCGTCTAGGCATGCACCAGCTCCATGAAGCACAAATATCTCGTGTTGACAGCCGTGGACAAAAGCTTGCAAAGCAAAACCGCAACGCTATCATGCACCAAGACATGAAGACCCTACACGATAACCAGATAATGGATGACCAAGGTCACTTGAAACCGAACAACAAGGAACTGTTCAAGGGTATCGCCCAACGAATGGACGAAATCTTCGGTACTGGCTACAAGGACAAGTACGTGTATGACGGCGGTCCAGAAGTGCAGTGGTCCGACGAACCAATCAAGGCGTAGGCTTATTCAAAGGAGAGAGCATGACGTTGAAACCTAAAATCTACTACGATGCCAGTTGCCCTATTTGCAGCAGCTACATCCGAGTCATCAAAAAGAAAGTCAGCGAAAATGATGTTGACTACATTGATGCAGGCTCGGACGCAAAGGACTTCAAGTACACGGATTCTAACGGCTCGACATATACAGGAACAATGGCAATCGACCGCATGACAAAGGATTTCCCAGCAATTCTCGATTTCATGTGGGTTCTGCCACCATCGTTACGAACAAAAGGCTTGAAAGCAGTGTACAAAGCCAGCAGCGTCGTACGACGCACATTACCCAAAATCAAGAAAGGTTGCAACTGCGGACATTAAGCAAAAAACCCACTGAACATTCAGTGGGCTTTTTCATATAGGAGACTAATTAGTCATCAGTTCCTTCATCGGTGTGTTCACCAGTTTCGCCACCAGCTGGCTCAACTTGTTCGCCACTAGCAGGTTTAACCGTCCCGTCACCAACAGTAATTGGCTGTTCGCCGCTATCAGGCTTTTTCTTGACCGCAATAGTGCAAAGACCATTCTTTACAGTCGCCGTTGCATGTGCTACATCGTAGGCGCACGGGAAAGCCCATGAGAACGTGAAGTTCGGCCTCTTGATGTAATCATAGTAGGTGACATAGTTTTCGGGGTCAGGCGGTGCTGCTGCCGTAACCTTAATCAAGTTACCCGATGCAGTAACCGTGACATTCTCGTTAGAGCAACCGACCACGGCAATCTCTATAATCAAGACCTCTTCTTCCACCTGAGTGCCAGGATTCTTGATAATAGCCTTCTTAAAGGCATAGGGGAAAATCGGGCGACCGAATCTCTTCGGGTCAAAGATGTCGAATACATTTTCAAACATCCCATTCAATATAGGAAGTGTTCCTACCATAGTTATTCTCCTGTCGGCATTTTGCCGACGGTTGAGTGAATGAAAGTTCCGACCGTTTGTCGAAACCTCCGTACCATCAGGAGTTTCCGTCAGGTACAATGAAAAAGGGAGCCACGTTTGGACCCCCTTCTTCATATTCTAGTTTATAACTATTAGAGTTCTTCTTCGTTGAACGATGCCGTGGTTTCCGACTGGTCTTCATACGACTTGATTCTCTGGTCGTTTGCAGCAACCGTTCCCACAAGGGCCGCATCGACCCCTTCGGCATTCAGGAACTCGACAATCTTCATGAGCCCACGCTGGATTTCTGCAGGTGTCTTCTTGCTGGAAACCGCAGTCAGAAGCTGTTTTACTGTCCTGATTTCGGTAGCCCTACGCCACACCCTCCATTCGTAGTCTGTCATGTCGCCACGTTCCGTAATCATGTAGCCCATGTTCGTATCTCGCAGGAGAGGAACTAGGACATATTTCGCATTGATTATTTCCGCTACGGTCTTCATAGTCACCTCCTAGATGCCAACGGCTACGCTCACACCTTTTTCGCTTGACAGGATGTTGATGGTAACATGCAACTGGCCATTTTCCAACTTGGCCTTCACATTGTCCTCATCGACAGGCTTGGCGAACGGGAACGTGAACTTGAAGTGGTTCAACAAGTATGCAGGCACACTCGACTGTGCAGCCAACACCTTGACTCTCTTGTTCTTCTTTCCAGCAGCAGGAGAATCTGAATGAAGCTTACGGACACCGCTAACTTCCAGACTGTTCTGCACGACCCTTACTTTAAGGTCGCTCTGGGCGACACCTGGAAGGTCGATGTAGCATTCGTACACTTGGTCGCTCGTCACATACATTTCAGAGAACGGTGCTCCAAAGCCATCGCTCATCTGAGGAGTCTGCTGAACAGGCTGCATCTGCTGCATAGGCTGCATCGGCATCGGCTGCTGCGGGTAGTAGTAGCCAGGTGGCGGAACCTGCGGCTGTGGCTGGTAATACTGCGGCTGCTGATAATACTGTTGTGGCGGTGGTGGCGGAGCCACAGGCTGTTGCGGTTGTTGCGGCAAAGGCTGTGCCACCATCTGTGCAGGAGCAACACGCTGTACCTGATTGACAGGCGGCTGCTGATAATTGTTGTACTGTGTCACAGGGCCGTTCGGGCGTGGCGCTGGGCGTTGTGGTTGCTTGCGATTTACCTGACCAGGGATGACGCCAAGAGCGTTCCTGTTGGCCATTTCTGCCATTTCCTGAACTTGCCTTGCAGCTTCGTTGTTTGACATTGTAGGTGCGCCGTTCGGTACATCACCAACGGACTGACCTGACATAGCAAGGGTTGGTTCCTCTTCCATATTTTTGCCTCCATTAAATAATTTCTTGATAAAATTGAACATTACGAATTTACCGTCTCTTTAAGGAGACTATAAAATTCCTTGTTTTTGGCTATCTTCTCGTATGCCGCCTTCTTGATTTTCTGGAACTCTGTTTTCTTCATGTTGAGGTTTGCCGCAATATCGGCTGCGGGAAGGATAACATCGTCCTTCAATCCGAACGAATACCTCATTATGTAGAGTTCCTTCTTGTCAAGGCTATTTTCCAGCATCTTCCACAAGGTAGCCTTCATGTTGTCGTGTTCGAGTTCTGCAATGCCGTCCGAGTTGACATCAGGAGCCTCGTTATGGAAGCCATCCTGTTCATCCTCAGTTGAAGCCCTGACCGACTGTTTCAGGTTGGTCATAACTTCCTTTGCATGGTCCTCTCGTTCAGTGTAATCCGTCTCGTTGAGGCGACGCTTCTTGGCGACATTTGCCTTCAATGCGATAGGAATCCTGATTAAATCATCGTCTGACACAAATGTGTTCAACGCACGGCGTACATACCACACGACAAACGAGATGAATTTCGTGCCCACATGGGGGTCGTACTTGTTAAAGGCTTCAATCAGGCCTATTTTCGCCTCGGAGAACAAGTCATCAATGGACTTGTTGCAAACCTTGGCCTTTTCACTGGCCATCTTGAATGCAAACTTCAGGTTAGCCAAGATAATCTTGTCGAAGATTTCCTTCTTTCGGGCTTCATCCGTGCTGTTTGCATACTCGTCAAACAGACGGGCTTCCTCCTCCCGACTCATTTTAACCGATTTGTTAAGTTCTGCCTTTATGCATGGTGTAATCTTACAGTAATCCACAAAACAACCATTGTTTCGAGTATAATCTAATATATATTATTTAAACGGAATTCCCTCAAACTAATTTGAGGGAACCGCATTTTCTTCACTATTTACGCACATTCGATACAGGATAGCCCAGCAATCGGAAGTCTTCCTCTGTTGCCAACCTTGCCAAGAAATGTTCGTTATCCATTCCATTGGCCGACTTGATGTTATCCAACAGCTTTACCTTGACTGGACCAGAGTTTTTGTCTGCGACAAACTTGTCAGTTTCAGGTATATACTTCAACTTACGGCATCTCAGCTCCTCGCATCCAATGTTGTTCAGACCTTCTCTTACTCTCTGGCTCATTCTCCTCTTGTTAACGATATTGCCCAACACAAATGCGAACTGGTTAGAATTCTCACGTGCAGGCAAGGTAAGGATATACACCTTTTCAGGAGAATCTACTGAATTGGTATCTTCCTTAATTTTCCTAACAATACGGTTCAAGCCGCTTTCAACAGACAAGTCGAGGTCGTTGGATTGCATTGTCATTCCATTGAGTTCGTTTATCTTGGTTGCGATAGCGTCTTTCGCCTTTAGACCCTCTATCTTTCCAGAAGCCGCCTTATGGATGATGCTAAGCACATCTGGGTCGCCCGTTGCGTGCTTGGCAAGGAATGTATAACCCATCTTGTACATAGCATCCTTGCTGCAATCAATAACCTTTCTCTCATAATCCGCTTTGCCATCTTCACCAAACCAGCGCTTAGTGCGAGTAGATACAATAGCTTTACCGACACTATCCACAACAGGTGATGTGTATGTATACATGTTACGTTCAGTTTGCACCTTCATGCCACCATCTTTATCGGTATATGCCGTTACGATGCTAGAATATGTATCAACATCACGGATGTCATGCTGGTTCGTATCCATGTCCAAGAAGAGGTTAACTTGACGCTTGATGTTATTACGAATCGTATTCATCTGGTCAAGGGTCATCTTATACGGAGTCATCGTACCATCCTTGATGTAACAGAGCTGCACGAAGTCCTTGCCGAACCCGTTTTCGCTGTTATATTGGTAACAGTCGCTAAAACCGTTATCATCCAAGAACTTCAAATACTGCCTCAATGTAATTGCACCAGAAAGATACGTCTTAAAGTCAACATCTTGACCAGCCTCGTTTTTCTTCTTTCTGGCGATTGCATCATGGTTCAATATGACGTTAGGACACTTCAACAGAACAATTCTTCCATATTTCGTAACAGCATTTCCAGCCTCGTCACGAGTCTCCTTGATTGCACCGACCACGAATCCACCAATCGGGTCCCATACGGTCCTCTTCAGCTCTGGTTTCGGTACAACGTCACCGTTTTCCATCAGTTCCATGAACACACTCGGGTCCATCAAGACAGAAGACGTGCTCTTCAAGAAATCGTTGACGAGGGATTTCGAATCATATACGCTCAGTTCTTTCAAGTCATCGCTAGTATCACCCGCCTTAAACTGCTCATATCTTTCAAACGGAGTTTGACGATTAGCAGAAGTACCAAATGAATTATGCGTACGATTCAATCTACGTGCAGTAGTATTCAAATCAGTGCAGTCACCCGTCAATATAGTTGTTGGCTTGATATACCGACTAAGCAAGCCAGATTGCTCTTCGTTTAGAGAATACGGCAAGCAGGTATTCAGCCTCATGTTGCTACGGACATACACCAAGTCATCGCCTTCACTTGTGATTTCCGAACCCTGTATCTGGGCACCGCCTTCAATGTACACCCTACCAGTCAGTACAATACTTCCACTCTCCTTGTCTGAGTCAGAGTCGCCTAGCACAGTGGGGTTATTGGTTCCGTGTTCAATTCGAATATACCCAGGACTATTACCGCCAGGATTTGTAGTAACCGCCGTCAAATCAGTGGACTTATATTCATCGCCAGCATTAGCGCCATAACCTACGGTTGTGCCACTCAATTTACATGTTCTGATTTTGCACGGTCCATTGACAACAACATTATTCAAGACAGAACCGCTACATACAATATTACCTGAACTAGAATCGAGAACAACATCGCCAACAAGATTCGTTGTCACGTCGCCTTGTATCCATGTGCGATAACCATACTTTCCTTTTATAGGACTCTTTTTATATTCGCCACGATAGTTCGCATGTCCAGTTACGGTAATCTTTTTATCACCAGCAAATTGGACATTGCTTGCATCATCGGTTCTCCAACCGTTGAATACCTTCACACCAGCATTGGTGACATTCAAGTTACGGATGGTGCTATTCACTATGTGTGCATATCCATTTTCAATCCTTGAATCGGAAACGACAGAGTCCTCGATGGTTACACCTCGAACACCGTCAACGGTCTCCCCTATCGCCCTGTTATTCGGCAAAACCTGTGTTGCACCGTTGTTTCCAACAGCGATGTAGGTATTCGTAACCTCCGTCTTGGTAGGTGTTGCTACACCCGCCATATCACTTTTCAGTGAACCAATGCTTACATATCCAGTGCTTTGAGATATGTCCACCTGACTCAGTACACACTCGAATATGTTAAACTCGCCTGCCTTGCCCAAATTACAGCCATTTGTAATTGTAGCAAATCCATAGATGGTGGGTTTTGGACCAGTAAGGCCATCTTGACCGACAATCTTGGATATAGACTCACCTGGTTTGCAGCACGAGTCATCAAATACAGCAACCATCCTAGGAATCACCCTACCCTTGGAATCACGTAACATAATCAGCGGGTGGAATTCAAAACCGCCACTTACCGTTCCGTCTTCGGCATTCCTCTGGCCACCAATCGTTATTGTATTTTTACCAGCGATATAGTTGTAGAACTTTACGTCAGCACGGGCACCATACGCAGCTTTAAGCTTCTTAATAGTATCAGCCGTCAGAACATACTTGTCCTTATCACCGTCATACTTGCATTCGATGTTTGCAACCCAGCCATTTTCATCGTGGCCATACGCATTCGAACCAGTCCTATCGGACTGACCGAATTCCACGAACTGCTTGTACTCTTTGGAAATGATGTTGTTCAAGTTTCCGACATCATAACGCTTTACCTGACTCTCAATAGTCGGGTCATTGACACTCTTGATATAACTATCATAGTTAGCGTCATTCATATACACATATTTGGGGTCGCTTTCAATGCCCTCGATTGGGCCAACCTTCGGAACTTGGTAAATGGTGCTAGAAACTACTTTCCTAGAATCTGGTTCCAACAACAGCTTGAACATATCCTGTGTCTTGGCCCACTCAGCCAGCTTCGATGCGCTAATCGTAGCCGTCTTCTTAGATGCGAAGTGAGGACGCGCTTCACGCAGGTCCTTATCACTAATATCCGACATGGATGCATCCTTAGTGACATCATAGATAAAGCCAGTGTTCTCATCCATGTAATACTGGTCGCTAGCATCCGTCCATTCCTTCAACACTACCTTATAAAGGCTTTCTACTGGCAAGCCATATAACTGGCTCAACTCATTCTTCTTCGCTTCATTCGTCTTGGTAAGACCAGACGTTACATCACGGTCGTCAATAGAAGTAGACAGAACTATTGCCGACGGGTTAACCTCGACCTTACATTGAAGTCCAATGTTCGGAGCTTCCTCGCCAGTACGGTGAAGAGCATTGCCAAGAACTAAACGCTTGATGTCAATGAACGGAATATCTTTCAAGTCACCTATGCCAGGATAACCATTTTCTTCATAGTATGTAATTATCCTCTTGTATACCTCATTGCTCATGACCACAGGGTTTGTTGCCGTCGCATGTCCATACTTCGGCACACCTTCTTCACCTTCTGCGGTAATCTCGTAAGGCACTGTACCAGAACGGAAATACGTCGGTTTTCCATTCGGTGTCGGAATCATGAACTCAACATTGTCAAAACCGTTATTGAAGTTCAAACCAAAATCAGAGAACCTCGGCTCAGTCTTTACCCACTTCAACGCCATGCTCCATGCACTGTCGAACGGAATCTTAGCCTTGGTCATCAGGTCGCTAGGAGTGTATTCCTTCTTTGTCTCAACAGGGGGTGCTGCTTTCGGTTCATCACCAAACTTCTCTTCAACTGCACCCACTTCAAAATCATCGGCAGGCAGTTCTTCACCACCGCCGAAGTCATCAAGAAAGTCGTCTATTCCTTCAAACAGGACGCCATTGATGTCCTTAACCGCTTCAAGAGCAGTCTTGTTCAAACCCAACCGTCCCAAATAGCTCTCAAAAACCTGTTTCTTGCTAAACATGATAGCCTACATTAGGTTAATTTTCATGTATAGTTTATAACTGTTTGAAGCACAAAAGCCCGTCCATGCTGATGGACGGGCTATATCTCGATACTTATGCCGATTTATGGCGTGCAGTCTACAGGATATACTTCGTAGGTCTTGTCGGCGGTATGAATGATTATCACCACGCCATCAAGGTAGCTCTGCGTGCCACAAACACTTTCCTTGTCCGTACACGTTTCATCGGTGTACATAGCGGCACCTGTATATGTATACAAGAAGTAGTCATGCGTAATCATTACATTGAGTCGTTTGTCAGCAAGCTTTATCAGCTTCTGGGTGATGTCCTCAAATTCATTCTGACGCTTTTCGATAGCTTCTTCCACAGAAGATACACCGAGTGATTGCAACTGGTCAGCAGACAACTGGTCTGGTTTATAACCATACTTTTTCAACGAATCGGTATTGGCACCCTTCCAGAACTTGTCGCCACAAATCAAGTCATCAATCAAAGTTATGTTTTCATAGGTAGGACTTGAATAGTCAGTGTCACCACGTGCTTCCGCTATAGCTTGTGCGGTATGTTTCGTCCTTGCAAAGTCAGTCGAGAAGTAATGAGCATCGTTAGGTTCACAGTTTACATTGCCAGAAGATGTCGAATAGCCGTTAACCAGCATATTTCCTAAGTTTCTGGCAAGGGTTACACCATTGTCCGTCAAATCACCGCTTGTACTTGTATCACTTCCACGTTCAGAATGTCGAATCAGGTAAATTATTTTATCTTCGGCATCTATTTGAGGTAGAATATGCTTTACGCTTCTCTTTTTTTCGGACTTGAACTTGCCATAGGTTCTTGTATAGACATCGTTCACAACTTCCTCTGGTACATTGCCCGCTGTAAACAAAAACTCGCCAGAGGTGGCATACTCGATAGCATCCGCAGAAGCCAGCATGTCCATGTACTTCTGTTTTCTTTCTTTTGTCAGAAACTCATCCTCTTCTATTTTGCTGAATAGAGCGCCTGCCTCACGGAAAGAACCCGTCAGCACAAGTGAATACGCACTAGACAGCTTATCTGCAATATCAAGCGGAGTAATTGTTTTGAAATCAGTCACGATACATTCTTCCTTGAACAATGCAATCATCTCTTGACCAATTTCAATATTGTATACAACCTGTCCGCTTCGGTCCTCTATCGCAGCCAGCCTAGACTGATTGTTATCCATCTCTATCTTAAAACGAAGGTCATTCACTGGATTACCCAAGAAGTCAATAACCTCATGGTTCCCGTAGTCATCGAGAATCTCTGCTGGCCTATCGGATAGCCAGAATGACTTTGAATTGTAGACGCATTCCCCGTCCACATAAACGATTCGGCTAACCACTTTCATGCCGCTTTCCTCCAAAATCGCATAATTGTTAATGTCATCTTTGTACAAATCAAAGACATGACGTAGAAGGTAAAGATTACCAGCAGAGTACTTTACCACATTTGTTTGCTTGTCAACTGCATAATGCATCTTTAAACCTCATTTCCATTAATCTTCAAATAATATTTCCTGTCATCGGTGTTAGCATTCAAGAATGTTTCGTCACCTTTTGTATTAGATACCGCTTCGAGTAAATCAGAATTTTTACCAATATATTCCAACAATGAAGATAACCCATCAATGTTAAAATATGTAGTAAGATTGCTACCAGTATATTGTGCTACTACATCATAGGAGTTTCCGTTCCACGCAAATATACCATCATTATGACCTACTACTTGTCCTATACTTCCAGCCAGATAATAAATATCACCTTTAACAGGATTGGAAGGAAGAGATGTTATAGGGGTGGTGCTTGACACTTTCGATGTATAGCCTGATTTAAGCGAAAATGCACTTCCTATATATGATGTATAAAATAAATTGCCATTAGAAATCATAACTTTTGAGTTAGATGACGTTAATGACATAAGGATTAATGCAAGTTGTTTCCTACCATCATCTGAGCCTGATATATCAACCAATGTCGGAGTAACCCAATTAGTAGGTTTTCCCCAAATATCTCCACGATTCATTCCAGAAACACCGTCAACATACCAGATAAAGTCACCATGAGGCGGCTTGCCTATTATTGCAGTTAAATCATCAGATGTAATAGGATGATGCCCATTTGGGTCACCTACTATACCCGAAAATGTCCATCCGCTTCCGACGGCGGTTCTGCGATATATCTGTCCTTGTGTCATTCCTGTTTGAGTAGAACCCATCCACACAAACCATGAGTTTTCGGATAACCCGAATATGCCCGCACTATTATTTAGTACGCCTCTAAACCTACTTGGTTTCAATACTTGTGCATTTTCAGATATATCATATATGGTCGTTTGTGACGCCGCAGTGTTATTTTCGTAAATCTTATTTCCAATAGACTGCGATTCCCCATTTTGATAATACGCTGGATATACGCCCCATACATAGTAGACAATAAAATACTTTTGACCTGCGTATAACAATGTCTGAGGTATAGAACCGTCACGTTTAGTGCCAGACAATCCATACAATTCTGAATTACGTACCCTTACATCACCGTCATAGGCTGCCACGCACAATCCGCTCTCATGGAATACTTTAATCTTAGCATCGGTATTGTCATTAGACGCAGTAAATATACCTATATCAGTAACCGAAACATTGCTTGTTGGTATATACTGAATAGCAACAGATTGATTACCTGCAACCAAGGTTTTATTCACCAATTCCCATATCAACTCCAAGTCATCAATACTTGATACCGTTGCTCCAGCAGGCAAGAAATACACCTTATCAATCTGACAAAGTGTATTTTCCCCAGCTGGAAGGAACTTGATATCAACCGTATCAAAATTCGGGTTACCTGGGGCCCTTGCTGGAAAGTGACATGCTATTTTTCCTCTATATGCCATATCAAGTTATCCTACGCCGATTCTATCCTGAAGAATAGTGTGCCTTCTCCGCCAGCGCCTCCGCCCTGAACGATATCAACAATTTCCTGGTCGGAACGAACTACGTATACACGCTGAGCTAGCAGTCCTGTTGCTCCTGACGCTGGATTCGGCTTGTATACAACAGCTTCGTCAATAACACCCTGCGCTTCATCAGTCAGTTTCAACGGGGTTGCAGGCATACCGTTACCCGTGACACTTCCCGTAACTGACAACGGAGCGAACGAACCTGTTGGACCTGTTGCACCAGCAGGACCCGTATCTCCCTTAGGGCCAGCTGGACCTTGTATACCCTGTATACCCTGTGAACCAGTAGGACCCGTTGGGCCTCTTGCACCATCATGCCCAGTAGGACCAGTTGGGCCTGTCGGACCTGTTGCTCCCGTAGGGCCAGTTACACCATCTTTACCATCATGGCCTGTTGCTCCCGTAGGTCCCGTAGGACCTGTTGCACCCGTAGGACCTGTCGCACCTGTCGGGCCAGTGGCACCATCATTACCAGTTGCGCCTGTTGGACCTGTTGGGCCAGTTGCACCTGTTGGGCCAGTTGCACCCGTAGGACCAGTAGCTCCTGTTGGGCCTGTTGCACCATCTTTACCATCATGGCCTGTTGCACCTGTCGGTCCTGTGGGTCCTGTTGCACCCTTATCGCCAGTAGCTCCTGTCGGGCCTGTCACACCATCTTTACCATCATGGCCTGTTGCTCCCGTAGCTCCCGTAGGACCTGTTGCACCCTTATCGCCAGTAGCTCCTGTCGGGCCAGTAGCACCCGTAGGACCTGTTGCACCCGTAGGACCTGTTGCTCCTGTTGGACCTGTTGCACCTGTCGGGCCTGTTGCACCCGTTGGACCAGTTGCTCCTGTTGGGCCTGTTTCACCCGTTGGACCAGTTGCACCCGTTGGGCCTGTGGCTCCTGTCGGGCCTGTGGCTCCTGTTGGACCAGTAGCCCCTGTTGGGCCAGTTGCTCCCGTAGGGCCAGTAGCTCCCGTAGGACCTGTTGCACCCGTTGGGCCTGTGGCTCCTGTCGGGCCTGTGGCTCCTGTCGGGCCTGTTGCACCCGTGGGGCCAGTAGCTCCCGTAGGACCTGTTGCACCTGTCGGGCCAGTAGCCCCTGTCGGGCCAGTAGCTCCCGTAGGACCTGTTGCACCCGTAGGACCTGTTGCTCCTGTTGGACCTGTGGCACCCGTGGGGCCAGTAGCTCCCGTAGGACCTGTTGCACCTGTCGGGCCAGTTGCTCCCGTTGGGCCAGTTGCTCCCGTTGGGCCAGTAGCCCCTGTCGGGCCAGTAGCTCCCGTTGGGCCAGTAGCACCTGTTGGGCCTGTGGCTCCCTTCGGACCTTGCTCGCCAGGTTCACCTTGCGGTGCGCTAAACTCAATCCAATTATCAGTATCAGCATACGGATGCTTTGTAGACTCAAATGCAGCCGATGCTTTGCAAATCCACATCGACGAATCTGTTAAGGTAGCAGACTTATCATCAAACACATAGTCGTTAGGGTTATAAGTCGTTCCAGACACCCATTTGTCTCTATTATTCAAACCAGTACCTGCTGGGCCTACTGGACCTTGGTCACCAGTAGCTCCTTTAGGACCAGTTGCACCTGTGGCACCACGGTCACCTTTGTCACCCGTATCACCCTTAGGTCCAGTCGCTCCTGTTGCACCTTTTGCACCTGTTGCGCCTGTAGTACCTGTTGCACCCTTGTCGCCTGTTGCACCCGTCGGGCCCGTTGCTCCCGTGGGTCCAGTAGAACCTGTCGGGCCCGTTGCACCCGTTGGGCCAGTAGCTCCTGTTGGGCCTGTGGCTCCTGTCGGGCCTGTGGCACCTGTTGAGCCTGTTGCACCCGTTGGACCTGTTACACCCGTAGCACCAGTTGCACCTGTGGGTCCAGTTGCTCCCGTGGGTCCAGTAGAACCTGTCGGGCCAGTGGCACCCGTTGGACCTGTTACACCCGTAGCACCAGTTGCACCCGTAGGGC
>Ga0247611_10003949_pt1 | contig 21273 bp, 23 predicted proteins | sample 177DNAGHGhighgp2_FD_192422 | JGI IMG/M metagenome (GOLD analysis project Ga0247611, IMG submission 192422) | Sheep rumen microbial communities from Palmerston North, Manawatu-Wanganui, New Zealand - 1770 DNA GHGhigh gp2 | ecosystem: Host-associated > Mammals > Digestive system > Stomach > Rumen...
GGCTATATATCAGTAGAACACTGAAGCACAGAAACAAAACAGACCGGGTGATTCCGGTCTGTTTGCCATGCTTAAATCTAAGTTCTGTAATTCTGCTAATCAACTCTTGATTTTTGTTAGCAGGTTTTTATTATTCAGTAATTGTCCATTATCCTTCGATAGCGATCGTGGTATTTGAAGGAAGTGCTTTAAGTTCTGTCTTAGGGATGCAAAGCTTCAGCACGCCATCTTCGAACTTTGCCTTTACGTCTTCAGTCTTTACTCCTTCACCGACATAAAAGCATCTCTGCATAGCACCTGCGTATCTCTCCTGACGGATAACTTTACCGTGCTTCTTTTTCTCACTGTCATGCTCCTTGGAAGCACTGATGGTGAGGTAACCATTTTCGAGATTGATATTGATCTGATCCTTCTTGAATCCAGGAAGGTCCATATCCATCTCATAGTCGGTCTCGTTCTCATGGACATCGGTCTTCATGAGATTCTGTGAATGTTTTCCGTAAAGCTGCCTGTCGATATTGGCAAGTTCTCTTGTCGGGAAACCCCAAAAATCATCAAACAAATCTTCTCCAAATAAACCGGACATCAACATACTAATCATCTCCTTTGAACTGTTGTTATCCGAGCATCAGAGCGGAGGTCTGATCATCTTTTCTATTGATCTTCGTTCCTTTGTTCTAGCTACATTATAGTCCGAAAATTAGCACTCGTAAGAGGAGAGTGCTAACAATTTTGACTATCTTTGACTTTCATTTTTGTGCACAATTAAAGAAGCCCACTCAAGACAATGGAACTATAATATTAGGGGTTGCGCATTTGCGCACTATTCTTCATCACTGCTGTTTTACGATTGCAAGAACTCCCCAGTCCTGAGATGACAAATCGTATACAGATCCGCAGTACGGGCAGTTTCTGGAAAGCACCGCATCGAACGATCCGCCGCAGCTGGCGCAGTTGATGTTATATGCAGAAAAATCAGGAACAGTCTGAACTTCTTTGCGGCGGGCGAGTTCAACCGTGAAATTCTCGCGCACTTTACCGAACTTGCCGTCCCTGTAGTAAACGTTGTCAAGGTATACAGTCACTATCAGATGAATATAATCGCCTACTACCACGGCCTTATCGAACCTGGTGGCGCCCCTGTATCTGATATCCACAAGGTCGTCCATAAAGGAGAGATCACCCTTTCCCATGTAGATGCTGCAGTTCTGTCTGTTGCCGGAATAGGCCAAAGTCTTCAGATATGATAAGATCTTGCCCTCAAGCAGATTAAACGAAAACCCTCTGTCGTATGGCGCTAAAGACTGTTCTGTTCTGCGCTTGCTGTTCACGGCAGCTGTCATATCCATCGTATTGAGTGCCATGGTAACAACGCCGGCCGCCGCCATTGCAGATGCGAACATTGCCGTTATACCATAGACTGTTATGAATGTTATCCAGCCTGACAAGAATGCTAAAAATGCTGCCACAAGCAGTGCGAAAAGAACGATATTCCGACTGATGAGCACCAGTAAAAAGCTAAGCACTCCGATCGTCGCGCCCACTCCGATTCCGGCTATGGCTCCGATCTTCATTCCATGGTCCGCGAAGTCCTTCCTCGGCATAGGCCAGATCATGGAATAATATGAATTGACGCAGGGGAAAACATTTTCGATCTCAAACCTGGTGGAACACATTGGACATCCGTCAACAAAAACCGCTGCAGGCGCACGGTGTCCGCAGTTTGGACATATGATGATCTGATCATCGCTCTTTCTGGTGTGATCTGCATCCTTACGGTCTATCACCTGGAGGTAAACAACATCATCCGCCGACTCGTCACTTCGCATCGTTGTTGTACCATCCGTATACTCGAAAATGGTGTTGCAATGCTTGTAGCAGGTGCATGTCAGAAAAGAGTTCGTTCTGAACTTTGTTTCGCCCTCGCCCCTGTTATCCGTGGAAATAAAACTGGGGCGGTACCTTACACCCTTGCTGCGGAGCCTGTCTGAATGCTCGGTGAGTGCGCGCCTCATATTCACAGATGCATGCGAAGGCATCTGCCCGGTCGAATAGTAACCGGTCAGTTCATCAAGGAAAGACTCGCGGATTTTCTCATACATAGTATTCACCCTCCCGATAAACAGTATAGCATATGTTAAGGTTGTGACGGAAAGGTGTAAAAACACCCGTTTCGGCTGGAATTACACCCTGGTGTTACAACAGGTGCAACCTACTCCCCTCCACCCCCAAAATACAACTCACAAATTGCTTGCAATCAACAGATCCGCCCCTATAATTTGTGAACAACTGTTCATGGTACCTCTCAAGGAAGGAGCGTAAACTTATGTCATCGATGGGACAGAAAAGAGAAGACTGCAAAAAGGTATTTGCAAAGAACTTAAGGCGTATGATAGATAAAGAAAATCTGACCTTGGAAGCATTTGCTGACAGAACGGACCTTACGGTCAGAGGAGTCAACTACTACCTGGAAGGAAAGCGGTTGCCCGAGGCGCACATACTTTCTGAGATAGCCAGTTACTCTCTATTCCGCGACCCGTGTAGAAATCTATGTACTGCTCGGCAGTTATGATATGAATACCATCCGGCAAATAACAGAACGGATCATAAAAACGTTTAACAGTAAAAGCATTCAATTTCCATTTTGAAGGCCTATAGCCAATCTGATTATCGGATAAAACAGTCAGTCCTGACGGTTCTTTAATAATAGTATTTCTATGAGTATGGCCGTTAATACAAACCCAGTTAGGATTATATGCATTCCTGCCCCAGTTTTCTGAGCATTAACTGGTATCCACCGGCAGTAAGACGGGTTGCAGGCTTGCGAACAGATACGAACAGAGCCGGATTAGAATCATCTCTGGTACTGATATATTCTTCCAGATGGAGTCTCGTCCTGGCATCAAAGTAAGCAATACGCTCCTTATCCCCTTTGCCGAGGACTTTGCACTCTCTTTGTTCGAAGTTCATATCCTCAATAACGTGATTTCTGATAATCGGCCAGATAATCCCTTACATCCTCTGTTGAGAATACGCAAACATTTTTATCAAACTTCGAAAGCATTCTCTCCACCGTACGCCTGTAGAGATCAAGCGTTTGTTCTAATCTTCCTTCAAGCCTCTTTGTCGCAATAAAGCTATCGAGGAGCTCCTGGGAAGATTTTGGGATCATTTCTTCCGACTCATGGAAAAGATCGTCAAGAACCTTATTCAGCTTGATCATTTGTCTGTTATCAAGTACCGGTGACATTTTATTCAGAACCAGATTGATTTCATCATGACTCTTGCTTATGTCACACAACTGAATCTACAGTGCATCCTTGGGACAATTCCTGGTGCATTCCATGCATAAAATGCATTCCGTGCCATTTTCCCGTTTCCTTGAATTATCTGTCACATCTACATTCATCGGGCAGACTCTTTTGCATTTGCCACAGGATATGCATTTTTCTTTGTCGCATTTTACTCTCATCAAAGAAAAATAACTCATTGGCTTAAGAAATACTGTAATTGGGCAGATGTACTTACAAAATGCTCTATTATCCTTAAAAGCAAATGCCAGAGCGATACCGACTCCGTAATATACAATATTACCAATGATAAATGCCCAGAACATGATCCGTTCTATGTTCCCGATTTTCGACAGAAAAAGAGCTGCAACAAATATCAGAGATACTGCAAAAGTAATATACCTGATCCAGCCGATTTTCTTTCTTGGCTGCTCCGGAACTTTATAGGGGAGAAAATCTAATACCATAGCCGTCCAACAGGCATATCCGCACCATCCTCTTCCGAACAGCAGCGGGCCAAATATCTTCGCTACAGCATAGTGGATCGTTGCTGCCTCAAATACACCACTAAACAGATAATACCAAAACCCTTCTATCTGCATGTTTTCATTGCGTATCAATCCCAAATAGACAAGCATATACAGTCCGACCAACAACTGTACAATGCGCCGTGCATGCTTATAGTTTCTTATAAACAGAAAAACACCCAGAGATATAGACAATCCGATGTAGCTGAAGTTGAATAGATAGAACAGATTATCTTTTGTTAACCACAACGTTACTGCCACTGTTTCAAATATAACCAGCATAATTACCGGCAGCCAGTATTTCCTCATATTTATTCAGCACCTCTTCAAACATTACATTTTGAACTATGAGCAGATGATACTTGAGAAATTATTAAACAAACCTTAAATGAAATTGCCCCACGCGGAGTTAAATCCGAAGGACTTGCCTGTCTGAGCACGGGGGTAACTTCAGAGTTTGTGGTGCGGATGGCGGGACTTGAACCCGCACGATCTTGCGATCACTAGCACCTGAAGCTAGCGCGTCTGCCAATTCCACCACATCCGCATACCGATGTATTCTATATCAAATGTCTTTATTTGACAATAGCAAACAGAATAAGTCGATCAATCATCACTCTGATCAACATCCGGATTATCACAAAAATACTTGCTTACAACATAATGGGGATAAGGCGGGTCTCCATTTGTCAGGAACTTCAATTCTCCTTGTGTCATCGAACTCGGATTCGAACGAGGTGCCTTGCCTGTCTCTGCTACAAACCAGCAGATCAGTGCATCGGTCTGAATGTTCCTGACACTTATGCGGTATGCCATGTGATAAATAACCTCTCCGCCATTACTGCCGATATATGATTCACCATGGCCTACCATCTTCTCTGCTATGAAATACACAGAAGGAGCTTTGGATGTATCCGGATGATAATACCTGCTCGGATTATATCCGGCCATACAGTCGATCCCCAGATACAGAAGATGTGCTTCTTCCAGCAGAGCGGTACGGTCCTGTTCAGTATATTCATTTCTGCGGACATTGGGACATGTCTCAACAGTTACGACAGGTCCGTCAAGGAATTTTGCATAACTGCCGGCCTCTGAAGGGTCTATCTCTTTGGCAGGATCAAGCACCTCGCAAAAATGAGTCTGACCCATATTCAGCACAGCCTCCTCATCAGCCATAGCGGAATAATCAAGAAGATCACGTGTGCCGATATGAATACTCTTACGGACGTCAGCAGGTACTGTTATAGCGAGAAGATCGCCGGCAACATTCTCCATCTGGCTCTCATCGTTCAGGATCAAGGTAACATTTGCCGAATTATTAAGGCAGGACGAGAAATAAGTATTGCCTGCAACAGAGATTTCTGCATCACTCATATCGTCAAATGAGAACCTGATCGATTCAACGCCTTCCGGAATCGAAACGCTCTTAAGAGATTTCATTCCCAGAAAACCGTTTTCAACTGTTTTCAGACTTTCCGGCAGCACGAGTCTTGTAAGCGATCTGCAGTTCCTGAATGAATATCTTATATTCTTCACACCTTCAGGAATTATAAGTTCAGTAAGGTTCTCACAGCTGTTGTCATCAACCGCAAACTGGCTTATGACTCCCACATTTTTACCGATGCTTATCGAGCTGAACCGTACTGTCGAGGTCTGGTCCAGATCTGATGAGAGCATGTATACAGGAACTCCTTTATACTCATCAGGAATGACAAGGTCTGAAGGTGCGTCATTACCCACTATACAGACATATTTATCCTTATTGCCTATTACAAACTTCTGACCGTTAAGATTCTTCTCTTTTGCATATTTCTCGAGTCTTACAAATGTTAAGCCGACCTCTGAAGAACTGCCATTACATCCGGTAAAAACAAAACCTCCGATAAGTGCCAATATAAGTAATGCGGAAATCATCCTTCTCATGTCAGTTTTTACCTCCGTATAACAATTCAAGAGTTGTATTGCTTGGAACTATCCTGTTGCCGTCTTTATCAAACTGGAAGACTTTGTTGCCGTTCATATCCGTGTGCAGTGCATTGTCGAAAAGGCTTTCGGAAATGCTGTACGGACGGTCAGCACTTTCCCACGCTAACAGTGTGCAGTCAGGGTAACTGTAAAAAGAAGTGCGCCACCTGAGTACATATACAGTATCCGATGAACCCGAAGGTGCAAAATACTCTTGTGATTCACCGTATCCTATACACTCAACAACCATAAAAACTATCGGTTCCTCACCGTTCTGAAGAGATACAAGCCTGTCATCTGACAGATATTCCACAGGCACAAGACTGCCTGCAGAACCATAATAATCAGCGACTACGCAATCAGGATCGATATCAGGATCTGCTATGAATTCATCGGCCGGCATATTGGGAATAAAGAAATTATTGAGCTGCGGATCGGAACCTTCCTTTGCCACTCTCAGCATTGGTCCCGTAATGATCCGGGGATCAATAACATCAGGGTGCTTCTCAATGTTAAGTTCATCAGGGAAATCAGTTGCGAGATTATTTAAGATCCTGTCTCTGTCGATCAGGGAAGATGCCGTTCTGTCCCACTCCTGATAAAAGAGCACTTTGCCGTCAGCAAGCTTCGGGTTCTCCTTCTTGCCGCAGGATACGGACATAAGACAGAAAAGCGATAACAGAATGGTCAGCATTGCAACTGATAATAATCTCTTCATCATGCACCTCGGACAATATCAGGTGTGTATTTATACATTATATCATCCGTTTTTTACATCGGGCAATGAAATGCCCGGCCTGATCCAGACCGGGCATGTAATCAGAATGCTAATGAGCGGGACTTAGAATTCTCTTCTTCTTCCCTTGCGCTCGCGCTCGCCTTCGTCTCCGCCGTCATTTCCGTCAAAGCGGTTGTTGGGCTTAAATCCGCCTCTTCTCTCACGGTTGGGACGTCCCTCTCTCTTGCGGGGCTCTTCCTCAACATAGCCTTCAGGCTTAGGGAGAGTATCTCTGATGGAGAGGTTAAGTCTGCCCTGTGAATCGATCTCAATGAGCTTAACTCTTACATGATCGCCCTCATGAACAACATCCTCAACCTTATCTACCCTGTTCCATGCGAGCTTGCTGATGTGAACAAGACCTTCCTTGCCGGGCAGGAACTCAACGAATGCACCGAAGTCCATAAGACGTGTGACTACACCGTCGAACTCCTCGCCAACCTCAGGATCTGAGATGATGCCGTTGATTATCTTCTGAGCCTTATCAGCTGCCTCAAGATCAGGTGTGGAGATATAGAGCTTACCGTCATCATTGATATTGATGTCAGCACCTGTATCAGCGATGATCTTGTTGATGACCTTTCCGCCTGAACCGATAACATCACGGATCTTGTCAACAGGGATCTGCATGGAGATGATCCTGGGAGCATACTTGTTAAGCTCTGCACGGGGTGCAGGAATACGGGGCAGGATGATGTCGTTGATGATCTGCAGACGACCCTTATGAGTCATCTCAAATGCTGCCTTGATGATGTCAAGGGACAGACCTTCTACCTTGATGTCAACCTGAATTGAAGTGATACCTTCTGTTGTACCTGCTACCTTGAAGTCCATATCACCGAAGAAGTCCTCGATTCCCTGGATATCCATGAATACGAGGAAGTCCTCGTCATTCTCTTCATTTACGATAAGACCGGATGAGATACCTGCAACAGGTCTCTTGATCGGTACACCTGCATCCATAAGAGACAATGTGGAAGCACATACAGAACCCTGTGATGTGGAACCGTTACTCATAGTGATCTCAGATACAGTTCTGATTGCATAAGGGAACTCTTCCTCTGAAGGCAATACAGGGATAAGTGATCTCTCTGCCAAAGCTCCGTGACCGATCTCACGGCGTCCCGGGCTCCTGGAAGCCTTAGCTTCACCTACGGAATATCCGGGGAAGTTGTAGTGATGGATATATCTCTTTGTTGTCTGCTCATCAAGTCCTTCGAGCTTCTGTGCATCAGCAAGAGGAGCCAGAGTACAGACGTTCATAACCTGTGTCTGACCTCTCTGGAAGAAAGAAGAACCATGAACTCTGGGAAGTATTCCAACGTCACAGGACAGAGGTCTGATCTGATCAAGTGCACGGCCGTCAACTCTGACATGCTCTCTGAAGAGATAGTCTCTTACGACCTTCTTCTCAAGCTTATATACTGCATCAGGAGCCCATGAAGACAGACCCTCTTCCTTCTCCTCGAGCATTGCTGCGATCTCTTCCTGAAGAGCTGATACATTAGCATCTCTTACACTTTTGTCGTCAGAGAGAACTGCTGCTCTCATCTTATCCCATCCGAATTCCTTAACAGCTGCGAAAACTTCCTCAGGAACATCTGCAGACTGATATGTGAACTTGGGCTTGCCGATCTCAGCAACGATTGAGTTGATGAATGCGACGATTTCCTTGATGACTTCATGTCCTTCAGCGATGGCATTGAGCATAACATCATCAGGAACCTCATTGGCACCAGCCTCGACCATGCAGATCTTCTTTGCTGTACCTGCAAGAGTTACATACATCTGTGACTGTTCACGCTGCTCGAGTGTAGGATTGATGATCGTCTTGCCATCGATAAGTCCGAGTACAACGCCGCCGATAGGGCCGTTCCACGGGATATCGGAAATTGCAATAGCGATTGATGTACCTACCATTGCCGTAATCTCAGGAAGACAATCGGGATCTACTGCCATTACCATGTTGGATACAACTACGTCATTACGAAGATCCTTAGGGAACAAAGGTCTTATAGGACGGTCGATAACACGTGATGTCAGGATAGCCTTCTCTCCGGGTCTTCCCTCTCTCTTGAGGAATCCTCCGGGAATCTTGCCTACAGCATAGAGCTTCTCCTCATAATCTACTGACAGAGGGAAGAAATCGATGCCTTCCTTAGGCTCTGCAGCAGCTGTAACAGTTGACAGAACAACAGTCTCACCATATCTGATGAGGACTGAACCGTTTGCAAACTGTGCGATCTTGCCGGTCTCAACAACCAGAGGTCTGCCGGCGATCTCAGTCTTGAAAATTCTTTCCATTCTAAAATCTCCTTGTATAGAATTATTTGCCAAGGAGGTAGTCACTAGATTCATACTCCGACTTATTACCTCTTCTCGAAAGCTATTCGGGATATCAATCTACTAACTACACCCCGTTTGGCATAGACTTACCTATTATAATACAAAGTAGAAAAAAGACAAATCACTTGCATCGGAAGATGCAATAACCTGCAAATGCTGCGTGTAAAACAACAGATATCTCAGACGAGACGATCAATATCAGATCCGGAAGACCTTTCACAACGACCAACAGAGGAATGACTGCAGTCACCATGATCAACAATGCATGAGCAACAGCAAATTCCCATATTGCAGGCAATACTTCCTCCTTTTCCCTGTTCCTGTAATACAGGATCACAAAGATGATCCACAGTATCAATGTAAAGACAGTTCCTGCAGCATTGCTGAAATACACGCCAAAGACATAAAAATCATCGCCAGCCACGCCAAAAGCCGCTGCGATACGGTCATATGGTGAATCGATGAACTTCAGGTGCATATTAAATCCGAGTCTGAAGTAACCTGACGTGAGAAGAGATACAACAGGCAGACCGATGACTGCAATGAGCCAGAGGGAACTTAAGCCGTAGCGTCTCCTTGCATACAGGAATACGAACAATACCGTTGCAAAAGAAAGCAATACCTGGGCTATGGAAATCCAGATCCGAATGGATCCCAGTACCTGCGCACCCAACAGTCTTGATATAAAGATAGAAGCATTGCCGAGTATGGAACTGAAGCCGATAGCAGCAAGATACATACCGAGCCAGGCAGCATACCTGTCACGTCTGAAAAAGACTATACATCCTGCTATCAGAACGGCAAGATCGAGCAGGAGCGCGATACCGGCAATAAGAATCTCGAGGAACACTTAGAATCTCTTGATCTTCTTGGAAGTATTCTTCTCGAATTCAGTCTTACGGAGAGCGACTCTCTTTATCTTCTTGTAATTTGTCAGTTTCTCGTTAACTTCATCGGCAACGGTCTTAAGGAGTGCTTCGATCTCTTCGTCTGAAGCATTCTCACCTAGTTTTGCCGCAACCTGCTCCATATCCGGATAGATAGTTGCAAGGATGATGATATCATTCTTGACTTCGTCATTTACACCGGAGATTACGCTCTCTGCAACATACGGAGACAGTGACAGAAGATATTCGATCTCCTCAGGGAATACGTTTTTGCCGTTCTTGGCAATGATAACGTTCTTCTTACGGCCTGTAATGATACAGAATCCGTCCTTGTCGATATATCCGAGGTCACCGGTGTGGTAGTATCCGTCCTTATCAAGGGCAGCTGCCGTAGCCTCATCGTCCTTGTAATAACCCATAAAGACATTATCACCCTTGGCAATGAACTCACCGATGCCGTCTTCATCAGGATTGAGGATCTTGACATCACAACCTGGAAGCGGGAGACCTGCTGCCTGGTTCTTAAAATCACAGTCACGGTTAAGTGCAAGGATAGGAGCACATTCTGTAAGACCATATCCCTGAACGCAGATGAATCCGATATCCTGGAAGAACTGGAGCATCTCCGGATTTACGGGAGCACCTCCGAGAATGATAAGTCTCATTCTTCCTCCGAATACCTCATGGATATCCTTGAACAGCTTGCGTCTTACGTCGATATGAAGTTTCATCAGGAATCTTGATAACTTGATGCCTGTCTTGAGTTTCTTGGCAGTCTTCGGATCAGCATTGACCTTCTTCATGATTGCCTTATAGAACATTTCGAGCATTACGGGAACCATGAGAACACAGGTAGGTCTTGCATCCTTAATGTTGGATGTGATGTATTTGAGGCCTTCGCAGATGGCGATCGTTGTTCCTCTGTAAACCTGTCCGAGGAATCCGCATGTGCACTCATATGTGTGATGCAGCGGCAATACTGAGAAGAATACATCATTGCGGTCGATGTACAGCATTGAGAACATTGACTCAAGGTTCTTGCAGATATTGCGCTGGCAGAGCATAACGGCCTTGGACTTCGCAGTTGTACCAGATGTGAAGAGAAGTATCGTCATCTCCTCAGGATCGATCGGGGTATCGAGATAATCCCTGTTGCCGGAAGCCATAAGCTCCTCGCCTTCCTTCATCAGTTTATGGAATGAGAGGAATCTGTCATCGTCGACATCATCCATGCAGATGTAATACTTAAGAGTTGATATCTTGCCGTAAACTTCCTCAATCACGGCTTTTTTTGTCTTTGAGAAGATGAGAACCTCTGCCTCAGCTCTCTCAAGACAGTTCATTATCTCTTCGGGGTGAAGTTCCTTGTCGATGGGAACGACACATCCTACACCGTTTGTCGTTGCAAGATAAGATACATACCACTCATATCTGGTCTCGGCAAGGATCGCAACACGGGCGCCCTTCTTAACCTTTGTGAACAGAGCTGTTCCGAGCGAATCTATATCATGATCATACTGTTCTGTTGATACCGGAATATAAGGTCCGCCCTTCTCTGTCTTATGCAGGAATACAGGATTACCCGGGAATTCTTTAACACGCGTCTTGATAACATCTCTGAGATTCGTGATGTGTGTTACTTCGTAAAGCGGTATATTCTTCATCTTATGCCTCCGGCTGTCTCATTAGTATCATGGAGTGAACGGTTCCGTCATCCCCATTTTTTATAATAACACAATGTGTTACTTTATCGCTGCAGTATTCAACAATTACCGTCTCGTTCGGTTTGATCTCCTTGCGGTAGCATATCTCGATGTCATCAAACAATACGCTGTCAACTCCATCAGGCAGAACCTCTTCTGCAATATCGAGATATGATGAGTTGTGAACATGACCATTCATGTCGATCATGGATTTCAGCACTTTAAAGGATATCTGATTAACAAGCGGCAGTTCAGGAGCATTTCTCGTGAATCTGAAATCAGGGAAATTGAGTTTCCCGTTCTCCATCTCATACCCTGCTATCTGTTCGGGAGTAAGCTTTATCGGTCTTCCTGTTGCGGGATTTACTGCAACCCAGTTCGACGTCGCTCTTGCAACAACCTCACCCGACGGACCCAGCACTTCGTAGTCCCTCCCTGCCTGAAGACCTTTATAAGCCTGGCCCCAGGTAACCACCTCAATAGTATCGCATGCAAAAGGTCTGTCATATATGACGAGTTTCCAGTTAAGGACTATCCAGCTCAGATGGCTGATATCCTTCTCCCCGGTACTCTGTCCCACCATCTTGCCATGCACATTGGCAGCATTTGACAAAGCCTCAATGAGGGCTTTGTTATTCATCCTTCCACCCTGGCCGACATCCTGAAGACCTACAAAGAATTTCTGCCTCGCCTGCATTTACTTCTCCTTGGTCACGTATTCTGGAGCTATTATCTGCCTTCCGCAATAAGGACATGTGCCTGCGGTGCCTGATCTTATCTTAAGACTTGCAGCACAGCTCGGGCAGTGAACTCCTATGAACGGCTTATTCTCGGGAGCCCCTGCAAGCATGACCGACTTGGGCTTTGTTGCCTTATCGGACAGGTAGAATGTCCTCTCCGACTCACTGTAGTTCAGATTAATAAGATAACCCTTGCGAAGGCACCTTCTGATCCTCTTGAGGAGTTTTTCTTCTGCAACTCCCGTTTCTTTCGAGATGTCAGACAGAGGCACAATTCCGTCTTCGTCAGCCTCGAACAGATTGTTAAGCGAGTTTACTGTCATAAAATCAAAGAACTTGCGCCAGAAAACAGCTGCAATCGCAACGCATCCGCATCCGAGCAAAAAGAACAGGATACACATCGACAGAGCGATATTCCTCTCTCTGGCTTCGCCAAGGATTCCGAAGAACACCGTAGCGCCTGTAAAGCAGACTATATTCGGAAACATCCAGAAAATGATCAGGATAGACATTTTGGTCTGATTCTTGTACATAGCTTATGCCTCCTTCTCTCTCATGAATGTTCCGCAGTGCTCACACTTACCGCCGCCGCCTTTGCGGATATTGACATGTGCTCCGCAGCAGGGACAAGAAAGAACTACGAATTCGTTATCTCCGGGAAGAACATCAACTCTTGCCGCAGTCCTGCCAAGCGTGATATTAACGATATAGTTATGATTAACAAGCCACATGAGTTCCTTTATGGCTCCTGCAACAGAATTGCCGGTCATGGAAGCTATACTGTCATATGTGATTATTCCGTCGTGATCCTCTTCAAACATGGAATTGTAGATCCTGGCACGGGTTAATCTCTTGATAGCCCATACCCTCCAGATTATTATCCCGATATCAAACAGGAGCATAAAGAAGAACAGGCCGATCATCATAAGATGAACAACAATGCCGTATTTACGCACATCGAGTTCTGTAAAGGCAAACACTAGCACAAAGATATTAATAATTGCCGGCAATGCAAACAGTGCAATTACAATGCCATTTAAGATCTTCGATCCGGCCATCTTGGCTTTATTCAGATACATTTCTCAAACCCTCCCATCCGTTTATGCACTTAAGGTCATCCAGTATCTCTTCTATCGATACAGGTCTGTTATCGTGGCAGTCAGGTTCCACATGATAGATCCAGCCTTTGTCGATATCGGCAAATCTGTCCTTAGTGTGGGTATGACCACAGATATTTATCACTCTCTTGGAGTTATCATCGTCATAATTTCCGGTCAGTGTCGGATAGTGACTCAGGTATAAACTGTGTCCTCTGTATGTTAGAAGAGATGCAAATCCTATCGCTTCGGTATTGCGGGCAGAAGAGATCAGTTCCATTCTTGGCGCACTGTCATGATTGCCCCAGATCACTTTCTTGTGACCTGACAGAAAATCCCAGCATCTCATTCCGTTCTCGTTATCTTTGAGCATGATATCTCCAAGAACATATACTACATCATCTTCACCGATAATTGAATTCCAATTGGATATGAGAGCAGAATCGTGTTCTGTAACACTGTTAAATCCCCGGGACCTGTATATAAAATCCTTATCGTGCCCGAAATGAAGATCTGAAATAAAATAAATCATCTGTTCAGAATGTAATTGACTGCTATGCCTACGATGATGCCGAGAAGTGCTCCCATACACACCTGAAGAGGCGTGTGACCCACAAACTCCTTGAGCTTCTCCTCATCGGAAAGTTCCTTTCCGCTCATCTTGTTGATGAATTCCTGCATGTCATTGATGGCTTTTGCCTGTTTGCCGGTCTCAAGCCTGACACCCATGGCATCATGCATGACAACTATGGCAAGAATAGCAGCTACCGCAAAGACAGGAGAATCAAAGCCCTGCGACAGTCCTGTCATGACCGCAACGGAAGTCACGGTTGCCGAGTGGCCGCTGGGCATACCGCCGTCACCAAAAAGACGCTCAAGTTTAAACTCTTTGGTTACGATCAGATATGTAAACGTTTTCAGGATCTGCGCCAGGATCCAGGCTGCCAGACCCGTAATAAGAATGCTGTTGTCAATTAACTGTTCTAAATATTCCATATGCTATAAATCACTTTATCCTGAAGAGATGTGCAACAAAGTCCATAAACTGCAGCGGACCCATATCCCCAAGTCTTCGGTTGCCTCCTTCTGAATTGAAATACATATCAACTCTGTTTGCCAGTTCCTTATCAAGCCTGTACAGGATTATATTAAGCACACCCAGGAACAGAAGTCCGTGAGGCGGCATAAGGAAATCCGGGATAAGGAATTTTAAGATAACGTTAACCACCCAGATACCAACGAAAGCAAATCCGAGCCACCTGAACTCGTATGCTCCGGTCTGCGTAACAAGATCATCGATATTGTGTGATCTGAAGTAGAAGATGAATATCGCAAGACATGTTGCGGCATTAGTCAGGCCTCTGTATACACAGTATCCGATAAATTCCTTCATGAACTTGACCGAGATGAATCCGACCTTGGGAACTGTACTTGACAAGAGACAATACATACCGAACACGAACATCGCCAAAAAAATGACCGTCAGTATGAGAGTTATAGCCATAACTCTTTTGTTGAACTTTGTCCTTGCCGTACTGTTAGCCATTTTCATCTGTCATTCCCCCGCCTGATATGATACACCATTAATTTATCTGTTCCAAGTTCGGATATGACGGTATAGCTCCTTTATGCTGCACGCTAATGGCACAGTACTTTACGGCAAACCGGACTGCCTCATTGAGCTGTTCTTCAGTAATGAAATCCAGGTCATTCAGGCTTATGCCCATATCATCAAGCTTCCACAAAAATGATCCTGCAGATGCGTCACCAGCACCAGTCGTATCCAGAGCCTGAACGTCAGGAGCAATGCACTCCGCACAGATATCCCGTGTATATGCTTTCATGCCCTTGCTGCCGCACGTATAAAGCACCACTTTCACGCCCAATTTCTGCAATCCCGGCAATGCTTTGTCGATATCATCCGTACCCGTGATAAACTCAAGTTCATCATCGGAAATTTTAAGGATGTGACAGAATGGTATAAAGTCACGGACCGTCTTCTTAAGTTTTTCCCTGTCCGGCCACAGCATAAACCTGAGATTGGGATCAAAGCTAATTATCGCTCCATTTGCACCTGCAAGTTCGATTGCTTTCAAATGAGCCTCCTTCATGGGAAAATCACCCAGTGACACACTGCAGAAATGAAGGGCAAATATATCCTTAAATGCTTCCTCATCCAGCTGTGAAGGAGAATAAAGCATATCTGCAGACGGCTTGCGGTAGAATGAGAATGTCCTGTTGCCGTCAGATGACAGGCTTACAAATGCCAGAGCTGTATTCGCAATATCCGTTACACGAATAAAGCCTGTATCTATCCCGGCATCCTCAAGAGTCTTTATTATCTTATGCCCGAAAGGATCATCACCGAGCTGGGTAAGAAATACAGACCTTCCGCCAAGCTTGGCAAATGCCGCACAAACATTAGCAGGAGCACCTCCGACTGCAGGAATGAATGAATCAACCTCATCAAATTCACATCCGCTCTGTGAAGGGATAAAATCTATCAGTGCTTCTCCTATTGCAACCAATTTCTTATTACTCAAAACCTCTTACCTCCATGGTCTCTATGCTGCGGATGAGAAATCCTCCTCCGGTACTTCTTATCTTGATATTTTGAGCATCAGGATAAAACCTTGTGCTCATTACAGTTCTGCCGCCGTTTGCAAAGATCTCGATGCTTGACCTGTCAGCAATGATACGGAGATCTGTAAGCTTCCCTATCTTTGCCTTGCGTACCGTCCTGCCGTATCCCGAAGTGCCATTGGAAAGATCAAGGATCAGTTCGCCGTCATGTGCTCTGACAGAAACATCTCCTATATCTATTCTATAGTCAGCATCCTGAATGACGGCAATAATGTCAGCCGGCAATCCGCCCTCATACTGATCACCTTCCGGCACCTCAATAATCTTGCCGCAAAGGTTCCGGTTAATTACCGGCCACTGCCTGATACTTCCGTCTTCTGCCGCAGAGAGCTTGCGCGGGATCGTAAGACAGTGCTGCCATCCGTATTCTGTTGTCGGATTTGAATAAGGGATGTCGCCGATACCCATCCATCCGATGAGAATCCTCTCACCGTATTCATTAATAAATGTCTGGGGAGCGTAAAAAACAAATCCGTGATCATATTCTTCAAAGCCGTCAAGCTTACCGTCCTTAACCTTGAAATAACCGGAACTGTATATATTCTGATTATGGTATTCCCCGTGAGTCAATCCCTGCGGGCAAATCCCAAGATATAGATTACCATCTATATTATAAAGATCCGGACATTCCCACATATATCCAAAATTCTCATAGGAGAATGTGTTGACATAATGCCAGTTATCGGGATCATCCGCCTCATAGTAAAGGACGCACCCCTTATCTTCAAGAGTCCTTGCACCGAGGACCATCTTCCATTTCCCGTCTTCCATCCAAACCTTCGGATCTCTGACGTGACAAGAGCAACAGGAAGGATAGTCACTGCTGCGGAGTATCACTTTCTTCGAACTGATGCTGATACCGTCTGTTGTCGTCACATGGATCTGATTTGCTTCCCTTCCTTCAGTGACATAATCATAGTCACCTTCATGTTCAACATTACCCGTGTAGAATATGTGCATTACACCATTTACCACAATGGCGGAACCAGAGAAAGCACCGTTTATGTCCTCGGGAATATCCGGTCTTATTGCAACACCTGTATAATCCCAGGATTCAGCTTCATCAGAACTTACAAAGTGTCCCCAGCATTTCGCGCCGGTCCCTGACGGGGATCCGGGATCATATTGAAAGAAAATGTGATATCTGCTGCCGTCAAAACACAACCCGTTAGGGTCGTTCATCCACCCGCAGCGAGGTTCGAGATGTATCTTTTGTCTCCAGTGATTCATCTTACAGGATCAGGATCTCCTGTCGTTGTCATCTATCTGTTCATTTGTAACGAATTCCGTAGCACACTTTAGTACCGTAACAGAGCCGAATTCGCTTTTATTCCATAATTCGCTGACGCGGTCAACAACTCTCTGAACATATGATTCATCGATCTCCGGAAGAAGAAGGAAGAACTGGTTCCTGTTGGCCTGCATCATGATATCGCTCTTACGGAGTGCACGGTTAAGAGTCTCGCCGAACTGATATGTCATGACAGTAAAATCATCATATGCTATCTCATCCGAGATCGGTTTGAGAGTAAAAAGAACTTTGCACGCTCCTCCGCGATAACTCTCGATATAACGCAATATAAACTTGTAAACGCTGCTGAATGCATCCTGGCCAAGCCAGAAAGCACAGTTGGCAGGATTCTGTTCACCCATCATCTCAGACAGATGCCTGATGTCTTCTTCAGTTGAAACTGCATTGGGACGGGTATTCTCTTTCCTGTCTCCAAACAGCGAATAACTGTGCTTGCCGTTGAGCTTCACATAATAAAGTGCTTTGTCTGCCTTATCGAACAGATCGTCAAAATCAGTTCCTTCCTTCGGAGCGAAAACTGCACCCATTGATACGCCCAACGGAATGGACATATCCTCACCCAGTATCTTCAGGGCCTCTTGCAGGAGCTGCTCGTTGATCCGTCTTGATAAACCCGACACATCGCGCTCTTCGTTGACACCGACACAGAACACGACAAATTCGTCTCCGCCGTTCCTTCCGATTATGTCGTTTGATCTTGTGTTGTCCCTGATGACATCTGCAAAAGCACGCAGCAGTTCATCACCCTTGCCAAGACCGTAAATATCGTTTACCAGTTTGAAATTATCCAGATCAATGATAAGCAGAGCGCCTGTCTCGTTGCGGCACGCCTTCAGAAGTTCTGAAGCCGCACTTGATTTATTGTAAAAACCTGTCAGCTTATCGTAGCGTTCGTTATCCATGTAAGTCAGTTCTTCTCCGCTATGGCCTCAATCTCACACAGAGCCCCTTTGGGGAGCGCCTTGACTGCAACACAAGATCTTGCCGGATTGCTGATAAAATACTCTCCGTAGATAGCATTGAAGGCATTGAAGTCATCCATGTCTGCAAGATAGCATGTTGTCTTGACGACCTTGCTCAAATCAGAGCCTGCCGCTTCAAGGATGGCCTTCACGTTCTCGCATGCCTGACGTGTCTGTTCAACGATCGTAACAGTGTCGATCGTTCCAGTCTTCGGATTGATCGGAATCTGACCCGAACAGAAAATGAATCCAAGCGCCATCTGCGCCTGTGAATAAGGTCCAATTGCTTCCGGTGCGGCATTAGTTGAGATCGTGTACATAGTAATTACCTCCGAACAGATTTATTATGCACTCTGAAGGGATAATCTACAAGAATTTTTTACATAAAAACCGTCGTCAGTATTGGTTATGCCGGGGTTTATTCGAATCCGACAACAGTAATGACCGGAGTATAGAAAATGATGCTTCCGTCTTCCTGCTTTATGCCGATATACCGCTCCGCATCAAATCTGTTCTCATAATTCGTGATCAGCACATTCTGAACATACTGTCCCGGATATACGGTAAACTCAAGATCCTCAAAAGAGATTGGGCCGTCATAAAGCGATTCGTCATCACCTTCATATCTTACGATCCTGCCATAAAGAGGATTACCTGACATATACTCCTCAAGAGCCTTTTCATTCTCTGAAGCATAAGGGGAATCCTCCGGAAGGGGCTGCCCGTATGCACCGCTGTAAGGCGCTTCAAACCCTTCGTCAAAGGGTTTTATACTGACAGAAAACAGTGCCGGAACACCTATATTGATATGCCCGCCTATCTCAGTGATCTTCACGCCGTCATCAGTACAATCGGGAATATGGATAGTCAATCCCTCCTCTGTTCCGTCCCAGTAATATTCAACAGCGCAGGCTTCCTCGCCCAGCTGACCGACATATACGTCAAGATCACCCATCCGGACATTCCTGCCATGCGTAGACACGCTCGGGCATGCCGTGAAAAGAAGACACATCATCATCGAACTCAGTATTATACTCAGAAGTTTTCTTATCTTAACAACAGCCATCATGATTCTCCATCCCAATCAAATATCGATGGTCTGATTATATCAGAAAACCTTACCGCAGGAGCGTCAACGTATCTATCGGTCTGCAGACACTGTGAACAGCTCCGAGGACTGGTTTATGACATTCCTCCTCATGATAACGAATGAACCCTTCTGGAAAACCTTACCGCAGGAGCGTCAACGTATCTATCGGTCTGCAGACACTGTGAACAGCTCCGAGGACTGGTTTTCCAGAAGGGTTCATGAGTTTGTGTGTCAGCAGTACATATGTGCTACATTTGTGTTTTGCGGGTAACGAACGTGCGCGGAATAGATTTACAAAAAAATACTAAGCAAGGAAATTCATAACAAGCGCTACCATTATATCTTTTTCTTCCGGCCGTGACTCCGCGATCATAAGTGTAATTGCTACGAGAGCTCCATCACTTATTCGTTTATGTCCATCCTTATACAACACTTGGTTTTTGCTTAAGAATTCCAAAAACAACGATGCTGCGATCCTTTTGCAACCATCGGCAAAGGGATGATCTTTGATCATAAAATACAGCAGGTTAGCGGCTTTCTCTTCTATCGAAGGATGCACTTCTTCTCCAAAAGCACTCTGATATATAGCAGCGATTATCCCTTCAACCTTACCCTTCTCACGTTCAAACCCGAAAACATCAGAGTCGAAAGAATACCTCATAGCTTCTACCAATCTGCAACAATCTTCATATGTAATCTTGTATACAGGTTTTGTTCCTCCGGGTTTACCAACACACTGGTGATCGTATTGATCCAAAAGGGTCAAGGCATCAGAATACAGATTAACCGCCTTGAGCACATCAGCTTCTTCAATGTTGAGAGCATCAGCGATCATGCGCGTCTGTATATCAACCGTCCTCTCCAGCGCCTGCAACCGTTTCTCGTTAATTGCGTAACCTTGCATCGTATATTGCTTCAAAATACTGTTTGCCCATCGCCTGAACGCAATGCCGCGCCTGGAATTAACACGATAGCCAACGGAAAGGATCATATCAAGATTATAGAGCTTCGGTTTACGGCCACCGGAACTTTTGTCGGAAAAACCGACAGAAGTCTCATCAAGTTCACCGGAATCAAGAATATTGTTGATATGCTCGCTTACCGTAGCATGGCTAACATCAAACAAAACCTCTATCTGTTTCTGTGTCAGCCAAACAGTATCTTTATCGGGATCAAATTGGACCTCGATATTAATATCACCATCTGTAAATAAAACCAATTCGTTTTTCATAAGTACTATCTCCAGATCATAGAGGAAATCTATCCATAGTTATTATATCAGAATACCAAGTCAATGCTTGTAAGCGAATTGAGTTCTTCTGAAAACCTTACCGCAGTATGAAAAACAATTAAGCAGCCCCCACGCGCAGTTAAGTCCGACGAAATGAGAACTCCCCCTTGTTCTGCTAGTTCCGCAGGCACCTCGTGCCGAGGACCTGTTCGACGCCAAGAACAAGGGAGAGTTCGAATCTGGTGCGGCTGGTGGGACTTGAACCCACACGATTTATGGTCGGCAGATTTTGAGTCTGCTGCGTCTGCCATTCCGCCACAGCCGCGTAGCAAACAGAATTATATGTAATTAGCCGGTATTTGTCAAATAAACAGCAACAGGAAAAAGGGGCAAAGGCTTTATGCCAGTCCTACATAACCGCATGCTTCGATCAGCCTTTGACCTTCATCAGACAGTAGCCATTCAGTAAGACGCTGAACATTGGGATTGGTATTGTCCTTGCGGTATACAACATAGAAATTTGCCGTGATAGGATAATCACCGTTACGGATATTGTCGGCACTCGGATAAACGCCGTTTACGGCAAGCATCTTGACGTTGTCATTTGCTACCATTCCGGACAGATAATACCTGAATGAATATCCGATGGAACCTCCGAATATGGAGATGGGATTGCGGCGTTCGATCATATCATCTTCC
>Ga0247611_10003951_pt1 | contig 21261 bp, 18 predicted proteins | sample 177DNAGHGhighgp2_FD_192422 | JGI IMG/M metagenome (GOLD analysis project Ga0247611, IMG submission 192422) | Sheep rumen microbial communities from Palmerston North, Manawatu-Wanganui, New Zealand - 1770 DNA GHGhigh gp2 | ecosystem: Host-associated > Mammals > Digestive system > Stomach > Rumen...
GCCTGACGACCGTCCGTTTCAAGACAGACCGCGCCGAACGGACCGTATCGTGCGCCGCCTTTGCCTTTGCGTGCGGATAAAAACTCCGCGTTGTAGAGCTGAACCGCACGGCAGGAGGTTCGCACTTCCATACCGATTCCGCGTGTCCCGAAAAGACGAATGAGACCGGGGAAAAGAACGAAACTGTGATCGTATGCTGCGCCGATTTCCCGAAGATTCCGAAAATCGAACGGCGTATTCGCAACGTCTGCTTCGCCTCCCGTAGGGATTCGGTCCGTATCGACAGGAACAAACCGCGCTGCAGGGATCTCAAGTCGATGCGAACGCGAATCTCCCGCATCGTGACCGTTTAGATTCCAGTAGGTATGGTTGGTCGGGTTCCATGCAGTCGTGCGATCGGATGTGCAAAAATAGGTGATCCGCAGTTGATTGCTGCTAAGAGAGTACGCTGCGGTGAACCGGATGTTCCCGGGATACCCGTCTTCGCCGTCGTGCAGGACGGTATGGAATTGCACGTGATACCCGTGCGCGACACCCGTTTTCCATACGCGCCGATCGAGCCCATTTCGTCCGCCGTGCAGATGATGGACGCCCTCGTTCGCGGTAATAGGGAAGGTGTCCTCGCCGATCCGCAGGATCGAATCGGGAATGCGGCCGGCATATCGCCCGATCGTCGCACCGAGATAGCCGTCGTTTCGTTCATATCCATCGATCGTATCATACCCGAGCACGACATCGACGGTTCCGTTTTTGTATGGCAGAATGACCGATTGCAGCGTCGCGCCGTAATCCAGCACGGTCACGGAAATACCGCGTCCGTTTGCGATCGTATATGCGGTTACTTCGATGCCGTCTTCGGTGACGCCGAACGGCCTTTTTGTTACCATGAAAGCCTCCGTTTCTTCTTTTCGATTATACAGAATTTGCGGCAAAAACGCAAGCGGACAACGTCGCGGACAAAAAAAGAACGCCTCAGGCGTTCTCTGCATCATCCTTTTTGCGATAATCGAAGTAATGATAAACGGAATAGGTTTCAAGCTTCTCTTTCAGGAACGATTCGACATCGTTCTGCAGCTTGCGCTGCGCTTCCTTTGCGGAGAGCGTATCGTCCGGATAGAACGGCTCGGAAATGAACACGGTCCGCTTCGGCTGCTTGATCCAGTTCGGCCGACGTTTCTGATACGTCACCGCAACGGCGACGCTCGGCATTCGGAACGTAACGGGATATCGGAACGAACCGGTTTTCAGAGGGCGCAGGAACGTGCAGTAGTTCCACATATGCGCTTCGGGGAACACGCTGATGCAGCTTTTCTGTTCCGAGCGGAGCTTGATCGCTTCCAGAAACGGCGTCATCGCTTTGAGCCCTTGCGGGATCGGGATCGCGCCCAGCATTTGCACGAAGGTGCGGATGCCTTTAATCGAAACGGTGTCGGGTCCGGCGATTACGAATGCGCGTTTCGGAAATGCAACGATCGGTGCAAGGAACGCGTCGGTAAAGTGCGAGTGATTTGCAAAAAGAAAGAATCCGGACTTACGGACCGATCGGATCGCTTTGCGGTTTTTTACGCGAAATCCGCAGATTGCATAGCAGTAGAAAAAAACGAGCGGGATCGCGATTACGTAATATGCAATCCATGCAAAGAATCTCCAGATCACGCTTTTGGGCGCAAAGGGGAAATCCGCATCAACGTTTTGCGTGTTGATGTTCGTGCCGGCATAGTCTTCTTTTGCGGCGTCCCGATAATAAATTATTCGTTTTGGATTCTGTACTTTATTTGCCATTCGCACGTTCCTTTACGGCATCGATAAACATTTGTTCCATACGATCCATGCAATGTTCGAATTCATGCTGTTCCACAAAACCTTTGTACCGTTCGGACAGCGTGCGCTTCTCTTCCGGATGTTCGATCCAGTAATCGATGCGATCGGCAAGATCCTGCGGGTCCCGATTGCGGAACAGATTTCTTTCGTCGATCGCGAAATACCGTGTTGCGCTGCGCGGAGAGTTCGCAATGACGGGAACAAGCCCGCAGGCAATCGCCTCCAGACAGGAGATCGCTTCGATCTCTACTTCGGCTGGATGCACGTAAAGATCGGACATATTGAGCTGCTTTACAAGATCCTGCCGCGAATAAAAGTTGAATTCCGGCGGATTGGGAAGCTTTCTGCCGCGTTTTTCGAGTTTGTCCTTCTGCGGACCGATGCCGGCAAAGACCAGCTGGATCTGATCACGATATCTGGAAAGATTGACCGCGTCGATCAGGACTTTGTGTGTCTTTTCTTTGCTGAACCGACCGGTAAAATGCACGAGAATTTTGTCGCCGTACTTCGGATCACGTTCGACTGTTTCCGGATGAAACGAGGTATTCACGCCGTTGCTGATGACAACGCCCGGCGTTTCGCGATGAATGGTCTGCTCAAACGTATCGCGAATGAACTGCGTGGGATAATGGATCCGCGTGCAGTTTTTATATGCTGCGCTCCAAACAATGTGATAAAAGAGGCGGTTTGCGATCTTGGAATCCTTCATGAAGATGTGAGACGTAAAGTTTTCCGCCTGACAATGGAACCCGGCCGTCACCGGAATCCGGTTTCGTCTTGCAAGCTTCGCCGCTTTTCTGGACAGACGGAACGGCGTCATAAAATGCACCACGTCAGCGCCTTCGATCGCTGCGGTTACGGTCTTCGTTACGGGGCGGGAGAGCGCAACGCCGTTTTTTTTGAGATAATGATTGATGATCGCACCGAGATACAGCGTCGGTACGATATAAAACCCTTCTTGCCCTTTGCGGCTTTTGTCCGAACAGATGACGCGGACGTTATGGCCGCGCGCCTTCATGGCGTTGATCAGATTCAGCGCGGCGAGCGTGGTACCGTTATTTGCCTCCCCAAGCACATCGCAGACGATAGTTATGTTCATTTAAGTTGATTCCTTACAGTTTTATACATAGTTATATAATGGTGCATTATACCATAAGAACGATGAAATACAAGACAGTTCCCGCTCTTTCTGTCGAATCATGCCGAATATATTATTATGCAATACAGCAATGAAACGGGCTTTTACACAAGACGAATGCGTTCCCATTCGGAAACGAGGCGTGAAAAACTCCATGCGGCGTTTGCCGGGCTGGTAGAGGGCAAAAGAACAGCATCGCGATTCACGAGCGGCTGCACATAACGGCAATAACAAAGATACGACTGTTTGCCATTGCAGAAAATCGTTTGAATCGGAGAGGCGGAAAGGATCAGGGAAAGGTCGTTCGGGACGACGTCGCGGATCGAACTGTCGGAACTGCCTTCGATCGAACAGCGGCCGATACTGTCCCAAAGCGCGATGCGACGGCGCTCGAGGAACGCTTTCTTTTCTTCAATTGTGCCGGGGATTTCGTCGGAAAACACCGCAGCAAGCACACGCCAGAACCGGTTCTGCGGATGTCCGTAAAAGAACATCTGTTGCCGGGATTTGACGGAGGGAAAGCTTCCGAGGATCAGTATATGCGAATCCGGCCTGTAAAACGGCGGGATGGGATGTATGATTGTTGTTCGTTCCATATAATTATTTTAACAGAAACTGAGTCTCTTTACAATGGCAGCTTTGGATGCACGATACTTGACAGTCAAGAAAAAAAGATTTAATATATAATACAACATTTTGGGGGATCAGTATGGAGATTCATTCGCCGGAACAACTGTATCAACTGGATAATGGGAACAGGATTTTGGGCCCGCTTCCAGCCATGAAAGATTCGGTGATCCGTTTTAACGGAGCCAACAATACGCTGATCTGCGAAGAGGGCGTCGTTCTTGAGCGCAGCAGCATAAACTTTTACAAACAGGGCTCGATTGTCTTCCTTGGCAGATCAAGCAATCCATATAAGCTGTCCGTTTCTTTATACAACGATAACGTCTGTTATTTCGGTCGGAACAACTATTTTAATGGGATCCTGAACGTCGTTTTGTCGGAACGCAAGCATTTTCTGGTGGGAAACGATTGTATGTTTGCGTTCGGGATTTGGGTCAGAACGGCGGATCCGCATCTGATCTACCGATGCGAAAACAAGACAAGGATCAACCCGTCTAAAAGCGTTTTTATCGGAGATCACGTATGGATCGGGCAATCCGCGTTTCTTCTGAAGGGGACAAAGATCGATTCCGGTTCCATCATAGGCGCGGCGGCGGTCGTGACCGGAAAGCATGTTCCCCATAATTCGGTATGGGGAGGAAGTCCTGCAAGGCAGATATCCGACGGAGTATTCTGGGATCGTGCATGCGTCCATGCGTGGGGAAAAGAATGGACCGAAGCAAGCATGGACTATGAACGGTTCATAGAAAAACAGCCGAGAGAATCCGCAGATGCCTATATTTATAAATATGACGTCGATTCCTGCCTGCAATTTGATGAAATCGACGATAAGATTGATCGATTGCCCGCCGATCAGAGAGCGATCTATCTCATGGACTTGCAAAAAAACGATTGTCATAACCGTTTTGTTTCAAAATAACCTCGTAGGATAACGCCGCCCGACGACAGATCTCAAAATAATAGAAAAATATGTGTTGACTTTTTGGATTCGACATCGTATAATACACCGTGCGCGGCAGTGCTGGAATTGGCAGACAGGCACGTTTGAGGTGCGTGTGCGCAGGCGTATGGGTTCAAGTCCCATCTGCCGCACCAAAAACAAATACCACCCATCCGGGTGGTATTTGTTTTATGATAGATTGGGACATAACGGAACGCCAAATTGACGCTTCGCGTTGCTTTGCGATGATGCGACTTTCCTTCAGGATAAACCGATCTTCACTTCCGCAACGAAGTTCCATCTGCCGTATAATCATGATCGATTGACCAAGTTGCGGAATGAAAAACCTACTTGACAACCTTGCCGCGGTATTGTAGAATAACCGGGTACGGGGATGTAGCTCAGCTGGTCAGAGCGCTGTGTTCACATCGCAGAGGTCTAGGGTTCGAGCCCCTACATCCCCACCATGGAAACAACCGCATTGCGGTTGTTTTTTCATTCGTAAACTTTTATCAAGCATCTTTTCAATTCCCGTCGAATGGTATATACTGTTTCGGAAAGGAGATGGAACCCGATGAATCCGCTTCGACGCTGTGTTCTGCTGTTCGTTGTTGTGCTGCTCTTCGGCTGCACGTCTCAGGAGGCGCATTTGATTTATTTGGATGAACAGTCTCCGACACCCGAAGCGCTTTCAACGCCGACACCGAAGGCGGAACCGGAACCGATCGCGATCGCGCCGATCGAAGGAGAAGGGTTTCCGCTTGATGCGAACGGACTTCCGATCCTGGACGAGCAGACGCATTATTATGATTATTATCTGTCCGTTTCCAATCTCCGCATTTACGAGTATAACGGGGAAACGTTGATTGACGCCGTCATTACGAGCACGTTTCAAAGACCGCTGACCGGCGGATTGTGCATTGCGTTTTATGACAACAATATGAAATTTGGATACGGTCAGTTTTATACCGCTGCAGGAGGACTGAAACTGTTTCCGGGAGAAAACCGCGTGTATGCGGACGTTTTGACGGAAGTGGATGTGCAGATGATGGATTTCGAGATCACGGTCACGTCGCCGTTTGTACCGGAACCATAAGAGAGGACTGTCTTATGATAAAGATCGTGATTATTGACGGACAGGGAGGACGGCTCGGGGCGCTGGTTGCCGAAGCCATCAAAAACGCTGAAATCGCATGTGAGTTGTTTGCGATCGGAACCAATTCGATTGCAACCGCTGCGATGCTTAAAGCGGGAGCAGATTATGGTGCGACGGGGGAGAATCCGGCCGTCGTGGCATGCCGCGATGCCGACGTGATTATCGGACCGATCGGCATCCTCTCCGCCGATTCGCTTCTCGGAGAGATCACGACGAAGATTGCAATCGCGGTCGGACAGTCGAAAGCAGAGAAGCTTTTGATTCCGGTTAACCGGTGTAATATTCGTGTCGTTGGCGTGCGGCCGCAGGGGATGAACGAGGCGGTTACGCAGACGATTGATCTGCTGAAGCAAATGTAGTAACAAAGAATGGATCCCAGAGGGGATCCATTCTATTTTACTTATGAAATCCTTATGCGCAGCAAATCGCCCGGGGAAAGCGGTACGTCCGTTTTGATTTTCAGGATTTGTTTGACTTTGTTGGCGATTTCGATTTCGGTTCCGTCTTCGTCGCGAAGATCGTCCGCTTTGACCGTCGCGTTTTGAATCGTCGGGGATACGACTTCGAGTTCGTCTCCACGAGCAAAACGGTTTCGCTGCTCGATCGTTGCGACGCCGTTTTCAAAGGAAAGAACGGTTCCTGCAAACCGATGCGTCTGCGAATACGTACCAGCATTGCTATGATCGTTCGGAAGCTCTCCGTAGTAGAAACCGCTCGTGTACGGACGATGAGACACGCTTAAAAGCTCTTTTTGCGCCTTCTCGACCGACATTGTGCCGTCGATCAAACGACGGTATGCGTTCGTTACGACCGCTACATAATACTCGGTTTTCATACGTCCCTCGATTTTAAGGGAGGTCACGCCCGCGTCGATCAGATCATTGACGAAGGCAGCACAGTTGAGATCGCGAGAGGAAAGCACGTAACTGTGCGTCCCTTCCTGAACGATGGGAAAGCTCTGGTTCGGACGCGATTCTTCCACGAGCGCATACGACCATCTGCATGGCTGCGCGCAATCGCCGCGGTTTCCGCTGCGCCCGAGAATCGCCGAGGAAAGCAGGCAGCGGCCCGAGTACGCCATGCACATTGCGCCGTGTACGAACGCTTCCAGTTCCAAGTCTTCCGGGATCCGATTCTTCAACTTGCGGATCTCTTCGACCGTCATTTCTCGTGCAAGCACGATGCGCCGCGCTCCAAGATCGTACCACGCTTTTGCGGCAGCATAATTCATGCAGCTTGCCTGCGTGGAGACGTGAAGTTCAAGATTCGGGCATGCTTTGTGAATCACGGTCAGTACGCCGAGATCGGAAACGATCGCGGCGTCCGCGCCGCAATCAAGTAGCTGATTGGCATAGTTTGGAAGTTTGTCGACCTCATCGTTGTACGCGAGTGCATTGACGGTAACATACATCCGTTTTCCGACCTGATGGACCGCTTTTGCGGCTTTGGCAAGGTCGTCAAACGAAAATGCGGCGCTTTGTGCACGAAGCTGAAGATACGGCCCGCCGAGATAAACGGCGTCCGCGCCGAAACGCAACGCGGCGTTAAGTGCGGCCATTGAGCCGACGGGAGAAAGTAATTCGGTCATAGATATTCCTTTGAGACGCGAAGATCTTGATTCAGTATATCAACAGAATTCGTCTGCGTCAACGCGTTGTTCCGGTTTCAGACCGTTTCGCCGTATTGCATCTGGTCTTTTTATGTGATAAAATTAATTTAGAAAGTGTGAAAATCATCAAAGGAAAGGACCCCATGCTGCATATCGGCTGTCATCTGTCTCCGTCGGAGGGGCTTCTCAATATGGCAAAGACCGCGTCTTCGATCGGCGCGGATACGTTTCAATTCTTCTCCCGAAATCCGCGCGGAAGCAAAGCAAAGGCGCTTGACGAATCGGACGCAGCGGCGATGAATGCATACCTTGCGGAACAGAACTTTGCACCGGTACTTGTCCACGCTCCGTACACACTGAATCCCTGCGCCGCGAAACCGGAAACGGCGCAGTTCGCCGAACGCGTTATGCGCGACGATCTTATGCGCTGCACAGCGATGCGCACGCCGTTTTATAACTTTCATCCCGGCAGCCACGTCGGACAAGGCGAAGCGATCGGCATCGAAAAGACGGCATCGCTTTTAAACCGCATTCTTTCCGATGAAACGGATACAACGGTGTTGATCGAAACCATGTCCGGTCAGGGAAGCGAGATCGGCGGCACATTTGAAGACGTACGCGCGATCATCGACCGAGTGGAGCGGTCCGATCGCCTCGGCGTTTGTCTGGATACCTGTCACGTATTTCAGGCCGGATATGATCTCGTAAACGATTTGGACGGCGTTCTTTCCGCCTTTGATCGAACGATCGGCCTCGACCGACTGAAATTCGTGCATTTGAACGACGCGATGTTTGACTGCGGTATGCATAAGGATCGTCATGCCGCGATCGGAAAGGGATGCATCGGATCGGATGCAATGAAACGCATCGTGAACCATCCGGCGCTTCGTTCGCTGCCATTCTGCCTGGAAACGCCGCATGAAGCGCTTCCGGAATACGCTGAAGAAATCCGTCTCCTGAGGGGAATGTGCGAATGAATCCGGATCTCGTAGCTATCGTTCCGTGCGAAGATTACCGGCCGGAGTCCTGTGATGCGGCGCTGAACGCGGTACTTGAACCGCTTGGCGGTCTTCAGTGGGTGACGCCAGGCATGCGGATCGCGATCAAAGCGAACCTCGTTGCGGCGGCAAAGCCCGAGAAAGCCGTTACAACGCATCCGGCGCTTTTGACTGCACTGACGAAACTGCTGATCGCGCGCGGCGCGTCGGTTGTGATCGGCGACAGTCCCGGGAATCTGTTCAATGCGACCGTTCTGAATCGCGTATACAGCGTGGCCGGACTGGAGGAAGCAGAAGCAGCGGGGGCGGAACTGAACTGCGATTTTTCCGAAAAAGAAGCGTATGATGCTGATGCAGTGCAGGCAAAGACGTTCTCCTATACCGGATGGCTCGACGGCGTCGATGCGATCATCAATTTCTGCAAACTGAAATCGCATGGGATGATGTCGTTGTCAGCTGCTGCGAAGAACCTGTTCGGCGTCGTCCCGGGAACCAAGAAACCGGAATATCATTATCGGTTTCCGGACCCGAACGATTTTGCCGATATGATCGTCGATCTCGATACGTACTTTGCGCCCGTTCTGCATCTTTGCGACGCGGTCGTCGCGATGGAGGGAAACGGACCGACGCAGGGAAAACCAAAGCAACTCGGCTATCTGCTCGCGTCAAAGAATCCGCATCGATTGGATGTTCTTGCCGCAACGCTGATCGGCTTGACACCATCGGAGATTCCGACGATCGCAGCAGCAAACCGTCGCGGATTCACCCCGCTGACCGCCGAAGAATTGACCGTTGCGGGTGATTGGAAATCGTTCGTGCGCGATGATTTTGAGTTGATTCGAAATCGCAACAGCAATCTGTTCGTCAACGGCGATACGCTGTTCGGGCGTGCGGCGCAGGGCGTACTGAACGTCTGTCTTGCATCGCGACCGAAGGTCAGGCGCGGCGCATGCGTCGGATGCGGCAGATGCCGCGATGTTTGTCCCGCGCATGCGATCGAGATCGTAAAAGGGAAGGCGATCATCGATCGGAAATATTGCATCAAGTGTTTCTGCTGTCAGGAGTTTTGCCCGGTTGGCGCGATGCGCGTGCATCGGACGGCAATCGCGAGAATGCTGACGCATTGAGGAGATTTTAAAATGAAACGATTCCAAAGACTATGGGCTGTGATGCTGTGCATCTTCTTTCTAACAATGCTGGCATCCTGCAAAAATCGGCCGGAAACAAAAGAAAAACCGACGGTCGTCGTCACGATTTTTCCGCAGTATGATTTTATTCGCCGGATCGCGGGCGACCGCGTCGAGTTGAAAATGCTCGTAAAGCCCGGCAGCGAGGTACACGGCTTCGATCCGAGTCTTGCAGAGATGTCCGAGATCCTCGATTCCGATCTGTTCGTTTACGTCGGCGGAGAAACCGATCGCTGGGTCGATGACCTGCTCCGTTCGAACGGCAGCCGAATTCATGCCGTTGCGCTGCTGGATCTTGTGGATCCGGTTGACGAGGAAATCCCGGAAGGAATGCAGGGAGATACGGAAGACGATCCCGAACCGGACGAGCACGTCTGGACGAGCCCCCAAAATGCGATCCTGATTACAGACGGTTTGTGTGACGCACTCTGCGCGCTTTTGCCGGAGGAAGCCGACGCGATGCGGGAAAATGCCGCGTCATTCAAAGCGGAACTTGAACAACTCGACGAAGCGTATCACGACGTCATGAAAGATGCGAAACGAAACGTCGTCGTTTTCGCAGAACGCTTTCCGTTCCGATACCTTTGCGAGGAACTCGGACTCAATTACTACGCAGCGCTTCCCGGATGCTCCAGCAATGAGGAGGTCGCGTTGTCAACGGTTTCGTTCCTGATCAATGTCGTACGCGAACAGAACTTGCCAGGCGTGTTTTATATCGAGTTTTCGGACGAAAAGATCGCGGATACGATCTCGGATGCGACCGGATGCGAGAAATGGCGTCTGCATTCCTGCCACAACGTCACCAAGGAAGAGTTTGACGCAGGCGTTACGTATCTGGATTTGATGTGGAAAAACCTTGAGAATCTGAAAAAGGCGGTGAACTGAGTGTCGATTCTGACCTTTGAAAGCGTCGGGCTCTCCTACGGCGGCGACAATGTCGCGCATGACGTAAGTTTTCACATTCATACGGGAGAATTCTGGGGGATCATCGGAGAGAATGGTTCCGGCAAAACGACGCTGATGAAAGCGCTTCTGGGGCTTATCCCGTGCGCGTCCGGACGGATCGTGATGGGAGAAGGACTGAAACCGAACGAAATCGGCTATCTTCCGCAGCAAAGCGCGATCCAGAAGGATTTTCCGGCGTCCGTTGAGGAAGTCGTGCTGTCCGGCACGATCGGCTATCGCGGATGGAAACCGTTCTACGGAAAACGCGAGCATGAGATAGCGGATCATAATATGGAATCGCTTGGTCTGCTTCCCCTGAAGAAACACAGTTTTCAGGAACTGTCGGGCGGGCAGCAACAGCGCGTTTTGCTTGCAAGAGCGCTTTGTGCGACGAAGAAATGCCTCGTGCTGGACGAGCCGACGACGGGACTCGATCCCGTCGTAACGGCGGAATTCTATCGTTTGCTGAAAGACGTGAACGCCGGCGGCATGACGATCATCATGGTCTCGCATGATGTGGAAGAGGCGGTAAAATGCTGCAGCCATATCCTGCATCTTTCCTGCCATCCGCTGTTTATCGGCACAGCCGCAGAGTATCGGAACAGTCCAATCGGTCGGAAGTATTTACAGGAGAACGCGCTATGACGAACGTGATTGCTATTTTTCAGAACATTCCCGAGATCGTGATTCGCGCGATTGTCGTCGGTTCGCTCGTATCTCTGTGTGCAAGCCTTCTTGGCGTTACACTCGTTTTGAAACGGTATTCCATGATCGGAGACGGGCTCTCGCACGTCGGCTTCGGCGCGCTCGCGATTGCATCCGCGCTGCAGATCGGAAACGCCTCCATGGTCGTTTCTCTGCCGATCGTGATGGCGGCAGCCTTTATCCTGATGGGATTGACCGAAAAACGCCGTATGCAGGGCGACGCAGCGATCGCGGTTCTTTCCACCGGCGCGATTGCGATCGGTACGCTTTTGTATCGACTATCCGATGGGCAGTATTCACAGGACGTCTGCAACTCGCTGTTCGGCACGTCCTCGATTACGCTTTTGTCCGATACCGATATGTGGATTACCGTCGGCGTCTCCATCGTCGTTTTGACCCTGTTCGTCTTCTTTTATACGCGAATCTTCAGCATCACGTTCGATCAGGACTTTGCCAAAGCGACCGGCGTTCATATCAGCGTATACAGCATGATGCTTGCGGGATTGACCGCCGTTACTGTCGTGATCGGCATGAAAATGATCGGTGCAATCATGATCTCCGGACTGATTATCTTTCCGGCGCTGTCCGCAATGCGTGTGACGAAACGGTTCAAATCGGTTATGATTACCTCTGCCGCGCTTTCGCTCGTGTGCTTTGCAATCGGTTTTTTTCTGTCGCTTCTGATCGGCGCGCAGCCCGGCCCTGCAATCATCAGCGTGCACGTCGTGTCTTTTTTGATCTGTTCGCTGATCGGCTGGATGAAAACGCGCAAACGCATTCGCATGAGCCGCAAAATCGTCGTAGAGCCCGAGTGCGTCGATAAAATGAAATGAGTTAATCGCCCAGTTGCTTTCCGAGATATAACGCAGCGGTCTTAATAATTGACAGTTCCGTTTCGCGTAAAGGAAGCCGCTCGTCGAGCGAACAAATGAGAACACTCCCGTTTACATCGCCGGATTGGATGATCGGCGCAGAAGCAAGACGGAATATAGTATCATCTTGATCCAGCAGACGGTATCCCTCGGGAGACAGGACCGTCTGTTTTTTTCTCATGGTGTTCACGAACGTCTCCGATAAATCGGCGTTTTGAAGCTGCTTTTTGAGCGGACCTGCAGCAAACAAGATCGTTTCGGTATCCGTAACGCATGCGGAAAAACCGAGTGCGCCGACGAGCGCCTGACAATACGTATCCGCATAGTCGCCCAGTTCGCGGATGCGCGCATATTTCTTTAATACGACGCCGTCGTTGTCGGTAAAGATCTCGATCGGATCTCCTTCGCGAATATGAAGGACGCGGCGGATCTCTTTCGGGATCACGATGCGTCCGAGTTCGTCAATGCGTCGAACGATTCCGGTAGCTTTCATACGTTTGTCCTCTTTGATGTTCTTTGGATAGGATATCCAAATCAAATGCCGTCGATACGCTTCGTTTTCGACGGGGTTGCATTTTCCCGTGGATTCCTGTATAATTAAAATGAATTTTTGCGGACTATCGCGGAGGAGAATCATTATGAAACAGACAGTTTTGGTTACCGGCGGAGCAGGATACATCGGCTCGCATACGGTCGTGGAACTGCTTCAGGCAGGAGAGCGCGTCCTTATCGTCGACAATCTTGTGAACAGTAAAGAAGCGGTGCTGGACCGTATCGAAACGATCACCGGAAAGCGGCCTGAATTTGTCAAAGCCGACGTTTGCGATCGCGAAGCAATGCACAAACTGTTTTCTGAGCATGATATCGGCGCGATTATTCATTTTGCAGGGCTGAAGGCGGTCGGCGAGAGCGTCGCAAAACCGATTGAATACTACCGCAACAACCTTGACGCAACGCTGACGCTCCTTGAATGCATGCGTGAATACGGTGTGAAACGCATGGTATTCAGCTCTTCTGCAACGGTCTACGGCGTGCCGCAGGTCCCGATCAAAGAGGATTCGCCGCGCTGGTGCACCAATCCCTACGGATGGACTAAGTTTATGGGCGAGCAGATCCTGTCCGATTACGCGGCGGCTTATCCGGACGCGTCCGTCGTGCTTCTGCGGTATTTTAACCCGATCGGCGCACACGATTCCGGACTGATCGGTGAAGATCCGCAAGGCATCCCGAACAATCTGCTTCCGTTTATCAATCAGGTCGCGACGGGAAAACGGCCGCTGCTGCGTGTCTTCGGCGACGATTATCCCACACCCGATGGAACGGGCGTCCGCGATTACATTCACGTCGTCGATCTCGCGAAAGGTCACCTTTGTGCGCTTGCGTATGCGGAACGACATACCGGTGTGGAAGCGATCAACCTCGGCACGGGAACCGGCTACAGCGTTTTGGACGTGATCCATGCGTACGAGGATGCGAACGGTGTCAAAATTCCGTATGAAATAACACCGCGGCGGCCTGGAGACGTTGCCGAGAATTACGCGGATCCGTCCAAGGCGGAGCAGCTTCTCGGCTGGAAGGCAGAACGCGACCTTTATAATATGTGCAAGACCGGCTATCACTGGCAGTCACTGAATCCGAACGGATACGACGAATAACGAACGGAAGGGGCATGCCCGATCGGGGCAGGGTGATACTGTGGATCGAACCCAATCCAAAAAGCGAAGCCTGATTAAGAGAGAGCGGATTTCGCGTGTGCTCGTGTTCATCAGCCTGGATATTCTCATGCTGATGGCTGCGGCGATTCTCTCATGTTATGCACCGCGTCTCGCTGTACCGGCAGGGGAGAGAGATGCTTTCGTATTCCCGCTTTCCTATCTTGCGGAATCCGGCAATAAGCTCGTCGTGGAAGCCACGTTTACGATCGTGCAGCTCGTAATTTTTGCTGCGATCTATATCCTGATTTTCGCGCTTTTGCGGCTATATACGAACATGTGGAAACTGTCCGGCATGGACGAGGGCATTCACATCGTTGCGGCCGTAGGTGCATCCACGATTGCTTGTTATCTGATCAATCGGTTCATCCTGTATGAACTGATCAACAGCAAGCTTTTCCCGGCGAACAACGGATTCAATATCCTTCTGATGGGCGTGATCATGATGTTCCTCGTCGCGATCAGCCGCTTCAGCCTGAGATGGCTCAGAAACGGAATCCATACCGGGCGGTTTCGCCTGACGAAAAACGGTCAGAAGGCGATCCTCATCGTAGGCGCCGGCTTTTTCGGAACGTACGTGAAACGCCAGATCGAAACCGGAGAAGAAGGAAAAACGAGTTACGTAGCTGCGTTTGTCGATGATGACCTTTCCAAGATCGGTCTGCGCGTAGGAGGCGTCAAGATCGTCGGAACGATCGACGAGATTCCGAAGGTTGTCGAGCGGTATAAGGTTCAGGAGATCATCGTTGCCATTCCTTCCGTATCCGAAAAGCGCCGTTCCGAGATCCTCAATCTCTGCATTCAAACAAAATGCCATATCCGCTCCGTTGCACGTCTGCAGGAACTGACCGATACGCCGACCATGCGCGACGTGCGGGAGACCAAGATTTCCGATATTCTGTTCCGCACGGAGGTTGAACTCGACAAGGAGCTCGTCGAAAAGTATCTGACGCACAAAACCGTTCTGGTAACGGGCGGCGGCGGATCGATCGGATCCGAAATCGCACGTCAGGTCGCGCGATTCTATCCGAGGAAGATCATTCTCTTCGACGTTTACGAAAATACCACCTACGAGCTCTTCGTCGAGCTGAAACGCATTTATCCCTGGCTGGACGTTGAGATCGCGATCGGATCGATTCGAGATAAAGTGCGGCTCGACGAGGTCATGGAGAGCAAAAAGCCCGACATCGTGCTGCATTGTGCGGCGCATAAGCACGTTCCGCTGATGGAATCGAGCCCTGCGGAAGCGATCAAGAACAATGTCGGCGGTACGCTGAACGTGCTTCGTTCGGCAGACGAGCACGGCGTAGAACGCTTCGTGCAGCTTTCGACCGATAAAGCGGTCAATCCCACCAACGTCATGGGCGCAAGCAAACGTATTTGCGAACTGCTCGTGCAGGATTTCGCACGCGGCTCCGAGATGAAATGCATGACGGTACGGTTCGGCAACGTGCTCGGCTCGCACGGCAGCGTCATTCCGCTGTTTGAACGGCAGATTGCGGCGGGAGGTCCCGTTATGGTCACGGATCCCGATATCACGCGTTATTTTATGACGATTCCGGAAGCGGCACAGCTCGTTTTGCAGGCCGGTGCGTATGGCGAAACGGGAGCGATCTACGTTCTGGATATGGGGCAACCCGTCAGGATTATGGACCTTGCGGAAAAGGTGATCCGTTTCCATGGATACGAGCCGAACAAGGATATGCCGATTGAGATCATCGGCCTTCGTCCGGGTGAAAAACTCAACGAGGAATTGTTGATGGATGAGGAAGCGGACAAAATGCAGAAGACGGAACACGGACGCATTTTTAAGGCGCATCCGTCTGAAATCGATCATGAAGCGTTTCGAACCGAACTGGACAAGCTCTTGCAGATGGCTGACCGCGGCGATCCGCACCTCGAGGATCAGATCCGGACAATCGTTCCGAATTTCAAACATCTTCACAACGAAGACGGTACGCATATGATGTAAACAAAAAAGAGGCGCATGCCTCTTTTTTCATGGAGTTTTATGCGTATAATCTGCCGATGATTCGGTTTGCCAGTCCGGCCGGAAGGATTTTCATCAAAACAAGAATCGCGGAATAAGAAAAACCGACCGAACAAAAGGGTTTCGGATGATGTTTCATGGACAGGCGCACAAATCGTTCCGCAATGCGCTCGGGCGCCATGCCGTGCTGTTCATCATGTTCCATTTTCTGCACCGAACGGATTTCATTCGGATACAGTTCGGCGTTTACGGGGTTTTTTATCCGAGCGGATGTAAACTCCGTCTTAACGTCTCCGGGCAATACGGCGGCAACGCGGATTCCCGTTCCGCGAAGTTCGTTTCGAAGCGCCATCACGAGACTGTTGATTGACGCTTTTGCGGCAGAATAGAACGCCTGGTATGGAATCGGAACGACGCCGGCAACAGAGGAAGTGAACAGAACGATCCCTTTTGAACTGCGCAGCGCGGGAAGGGCAGCTTTCAGGATTCTGACCGCACCGAACAAACAAACGTCGAACTGCCTTTGCGCCGCTTCGATCGTCGTTGTTTCCACCGGACCGGAGATGCCGAATCCTGCATTCAGAAGCAGAACGTCGATCCGTTCTGCGGTTTGTAAAACAGATTCGATTGCACGATTACAGTCCGTTTCGCTTGTTACGTCGCAGGATACGTGACGGGAAACTTCATCGGAAGAACCGTTTCGACTCAGGTCGTAGATCGTATCCCCGTTGCGGAAAAAAGCGGCGGCTGCCGCTTTTCCGATTCCTTTTGAAGCGCCAGTTATGACGACGATACGCGGATTAGATGCCATATTCGTTGAATACCTCTTTAATGATGCCGAGCGCCTCGTCAAGAAGTGCCTCGGTGTGCGTCGCCATATAGCTTGTCCGGAGCAGGCACTCGCTCGGATGTACGGCAGGCGGAAGCACAGGATTGACGTAAACTCCGCGCTCAAACAGCACTTTGCCGACACGAAGCGTTGTTTCGAGGTCATGCGTAAACAGCGGGATGATCGGAGTCGTGCTTTCGCGGATCGCGATCCCTTCGCGCTTCAGATTGTTGCGCATATACATCGAAAGCTCCATGAGCCGTTTCGGAAGCTCGGGCTGTTCGATCAGGATATGAAGCGCTTCGATTACAGTCGCGCATGAGGCAGGGGGGATGGATGCGCAGAAAATGAACGGACGAGAAACGTGCCGCACGTAATCCACGATTTCTTCCTTAGCAGCCATAAAGCCGCCGATTCCGGCAAGCGATTTCGAAAACGTACCCATGATGATATCGACGTCGTCGGTCAAGCCAAAGTGATCGGCGGTACCTTTTCCGCCTTCGCCGAGCACGCCGAGACCGTGTGCGTCATCAACCATAACGCGTGCGCCGTATTTCTTGGCAAGCCGGACGATTTCCGGAAGGTTGCAGATATCTCCGCCCATAGAGAACACACCGTCTGTCACGATCAAACGTCCCGCTTTATCGGGCACGTTGGAGAGCTTTCTTTCGAGGTCCTCCATGTCGTTGTGACGGAAGCGGACCATCTCCGCATAACTCAGCTTGCATCCGTCATAGATACTCGCGTGGTTTTCGCGATCGCAGAGAATTACGTCGCCGCGTCCGGCGATCGCGCTGATGATTCCGAGGTTGGATTGGAATCCGGTCGAGAACGTCATGACAGACTCCTTGCCCAGGAAAGCAGCAAGCTCGCGTTCCAACTGCGTATGCAGAACGAGCGTACCGTTCAGAAAACGCGATCCCGCACAGCCGGAGCCGAATTTGCGTATCGCTTCGACACCCGCTTCGATGACGCGGGGATGCGTGGCAAGGCCCAGATATCCGTTTGAACCGAGCATGATGCGTCGTTTGCCTTCCATAATGACTTCCGGCGCCTGCATCGATTCAAGCTCGTGAAAATACGGATAAATATCTTTTGTGCGGGCTTCATCAACGATCGGATTGTGGCACTTTGAGAATAGATCCATCGGAATCCTCCTTTCTGAAAAATTTCGGAAATTATTATAGTATAATTCTCACGTAAATGCAAGAAAGATATACGAGTTTCATGCAGAATCTTTCGAAAAAACAGTTTAGGAGAATCCGGTCCGGGCGAAAACGGATGCGTTCCGATCGAACGCTTCGGATGAAAAAATAGAATAAAATGAAAAAAAGACTTGCATTTTTTCCGGGAATGTGTATAATAAGATTTCGCAAGGGGTTATAGCTCAGTTGGTTAGAGCGCCACGTTGACATCGTGGAGGTCATTGGTTCGAGCCCAACTAACCCCACCAGTTTGGATAATCCTGCGGTGTGCGTTACGTTTTTTGTGATAAACCCACAGAGTGATTACGGGAAAGCACGCGTCGGTCGACCCAAAATCAAGCCCGCTTTGACGGGAAGATTGCGGGCTCTGCAGTGTACCCACCTGCCGAGTGGCGGGTATTATCACCCGGAAACGGACGGCATCTCGGGATTTTCTGAAGCTAATGCCGAATTGTGTAATGGTAGCACCTACGACTCTGACTCGTATTGTCTAGGTTCGAATCCTAGTTCGGCAGCCACCAAAGAAACCTCTTTTGTCTACCAAGGCAAAAGAGGTTTTCTTTATAAAGAAGTCTAAAGCATGATTGCATTTATGTAGAAATATCGATATAATAAAGCATAAACCTTAAATGAGGCGCTAATTATGAATAATAGTATCGAAATTCAGTCATTTCTGCAGCAGTTGAAAGGCAGACGTTTGGTTTCTTTCGGATGTGAGGCTGACATTCTTGAGTTTATCTTTGAAGGTGATTTCGTTCTTCATGCGATGGGGTTCAGCCGCGTGATTTCTGGCAATGATATTCTTGTTACTACTCAGGATTATCAATCGTGGGATGAAATAGAAAGCACACATAATGATGAATGGGTAAATGCGGCGGCTTTCAGAGAAAAGATTGTTGGCGGGCTTGTCTTGTCAGCGCTGATCAACGAAGTTCATGACCTCAAAATCATGTTGGACAACGGAATTGTAGTTGAATGCATGGTTGCCAACTCTTATCCGCATTATTCCGATGAAAATGAACAGTGGCTCTTATTTGAACATACAAATGACCACTCCGGGAAGTTCCTTACTGCATATAACAAACAAATCGAACTGACCTAAACCGACTGCGCTCCTTCTGGTATACTTTTGTGCGTTCTTTCTATGCCTTGGTATACTTTTGTGCGCTCTTACACAGATAAGCACTTGTTTAAGCAAGTGCTTTTTCTTTTTGCAAGTCGTTATTCTTTCAAAAGATTATAAAATCCTTTCGATTGCCTCTTCACGAATTGCGAGCCGAGTGGTATACTAGGTATACAATATATATCTATAGCACGATCCAAAGTTGACGAGTATTTTTCAGAAAGGAATCCCTATGAGTATCGTCGGCAAAAGTGAAATCCGTGTGGACGCATACGATAAGGCGACCGGACGGACCCAGTATTATGAAGATCGCATGCCAGCAAACGCGCTGTACGTGCGGATCAAACATGCAGAGATTGCGCACGGATACGTGAAGTCTGTTGACATATCCGATGCCGAAAAGATCGAAGGCGTCGTGAAGGTGCTGACCTGCTTTGATGTGCCGGAGATCGACTTTCCGACGGCAGGGCATCCGTGGTCGATGGATCCCGATCATCAGGACGTTGCGGACAGACGGCTTTTGAATACCCACGTCCGGTATTACGGCGACGATGTCGCGGTCGTGATTGCGGAAGATGAAGTGGCTGCGATGCAGGGCGTTCGCGCGATCAAGGTCGAATATGAAACACTTCCGTTTGTGCTCGATCCGCAGAAAGCAATGGAGGACGGCGCACCGCTCCTTCATGAAGGACATCCGAACAATATCTTGAAGCATACGTCCATCCGAAAGGGGGACTATCAGAACGCGATCAAAGAGCCCGGATTGATTTGTGTCGAGGGCTGGTACGAAACGCCGACGGTGCAGCATTGCCATATCGAGAATCATGGCTGTTTCGCTTATGCCGAAAATGGCCGCATGACCGTCGTCTCTTCTACGCAGATTCCACATATCGTGAGACGCGTCGTCGGTCAGGCGATCGGTCGTCCGTGGGCTGATATTCAGGTTATCAAGCCGTACATCGGCGGAGGATTCGGCAACAAGCAGGATGCGCTCTATGAACCGCTTTGCGCGTGGTGCTCGCTTCAGGTGGGCGGAAGGCCCGTTCGCATCGACTGTTCACGTGAGGAGACCTTTGTCAGCAATCGAGTTCGTCACGCCATTCGCTTCCACATCACGAGTTGGATTCGCAAGGACGGAAGTATGGCGGCAAGAAAAGTCGATCTGTATTCCAATCAGGGCGCGTACGCGAGCCATGGTCACAGCATCGTTGCAAAGGCGATGGGCTCATTCCCGCAACTTTATCCGTGTGACAACATGGAATGTGACGCGTATACGGTCTATACCAACATTCCTGCGGCCGGCGCGATGCGCGGCTACGGGATGCCGCAGGCATCGTTCGCAAACGACTCTAACATTGAGGAATGCGCGCACGCAATCGGTATGGATCCGGTCGAGTATCGCAACCGCTATATTATGCCGCAGGGGTTCGAGGATGGCTTCTCGAAAAACGTCAACTATTATGATTCCCATCGTCAATGCCTCGAAAAAGGCAAGGAGCTGATTGACTACGATCGCAAGGTTAGGGAATTTGCAAACGACAAAGGACCGATTCGCAGAGGCATCGGATGCGCATCGTTCTGGTACAATACGGCAGTCTGGCCGATCGCACTCGAGACTTCGTCGAATCGGATGCTCTTGAATCTCGACGGAACCGTCACGATGCAGTGCGGCGAGACGGAAATCGGGCAGGGCGCTGATACTGCGTTCTCACAGATGGCTGCGGAAGCGATCGGTCTGAAGAGCTACAGGGACGTGCACGTCGTGTCCTGTCAGGACACCGACACCACGCCGACCGGACTCGGGGCATACGCTTCGCGTCAGACATACGTCGCAGGCTTTTCGATCCGCCAGACGGCGGAGCTTCTGAAGCAAAAGATTTTCGCTTATGCAACCAAACTGACGCGGCAATCCGTTGATAACATGGACGTTCGCGACGGAAATGTTGTGCGCAAGTCCGACGGAAAAGTTCTGATCTCCCTAAAGGAACTGGCGATGACCGCGCAGTACAATCCGCAGGACAGCGAACATATCACCGCGGAGAGTACGTTTACGATCAAAAACAACGCCTATTCGTTCGGTTGCACGTTCGCCGAGGTGGAGGTCGACATTCCGATGTGCAAGGTCACGGTCAAGAACATCGTGAACGTACACGATTGCGGCACCCTCATCAACCCCGCCTTAGCAGAAGCACAGGTACACGGCGGTATGTCGATGGCGATTGGCTACGGTATGAGCGAGCAGCTGCTCTTTGATCAGAAGACGGGGCGGCCTTTGAATAACAATCTGCTGGACTATAAGCTGTCGACGGTGATGGATCATCCCGATCTTGAAGCAGCGTTTATCGAGAATCCGGAGCCTACGAGCGTGTTCGGCACCAAAGCGCTCGGCGAACCGCCGGCATGC
>Ga0247611_10003952_pt1 | contig 21256 bp, 36 predicted proteins | sample 177DNAGHGhighgp2_FD_192422 | JGI IMG/M metagenome (GOLD analysis project Ga0247611, IMG submission 192422) | Sheep rumen microbial communities from Palmerston North, Manawatu-Wanganui, New Zealand - 1770 DNA GHGhigh gp2 | ecosystem: Host-associated > Mammals > Digestive system > Stomach > Rumen...
GCGATACTGCCACATTAGATACTATACCAAGAGCAAGTGAAATATCATCTGTTAGTACAGTAGATATTGGCAGTAATGCTACAATATTGGTAAATAGAAAAAGCAGTTCTTTTACTCACACCATAACATATTCATTTGGAAGTTTAAGCGGAACGGTAGCTACAAAGTCGTCTAATGTTTCTATACCGTGGACTATTCCTAGTAGTTTTTATGCACAGATACCTAATTCTAAAACAGGTAGTGGAACACTTACAATTACTACTTATAGTGGCAATATACAAATAGGAAGTTCATCAACAAAGTCATTTAGTGTAAGTACAAATGAAAGTCAATGCAAGCCTGTTGTAGATGCAAGTGTTGTCGATAGCAACCAAGCAACAGTGAATGTTACAGGGAACAATAAAATATTAATTGCAGGTTATTCTACTGCAAATGTTAGTTATACAGCAACGCCAAGAAATAGTGCTTCAATAAAAACAGTAACTGTTAATGGATTATCAGCATATAGCGGAACATCAGCATCAGCTGTATCGGGAACAAAAGCAATTGCAAATTTTAATGCGAACAAAATAGAAATAGTTGCAAAAGATAGTAGAACATATTCTGATACTAAAACATTAACAGCAGGAACTACTGCTTATACATTAGTTAATTACATACCATTAACATTTAGCGGTAGTGTATCAAGACAAACTCCTACTGGAGATGTACTATTATTATCATTTAGCGGTAAATACTTTAATGGTAATTTAGGAGCAACTACAAACACACTGACAATATCTTGGAAGTGGAGAGTAAAGGGAAACACCTCTTGGACTAATGGTGGAACGTTGGTTCAAGGAACAGATTATACAATAAATACATCGAATAATACTTACTTAGGTAGTAATATCAATCTTGGAAACGATTTCTATTACAGAAATAATTATGAAATTGGAGTTTTCTATAATGATGCTTTAGTTAATACAAATGTTATTCTAGAAGGGAAAAAAGGTGAACCTATTGTTTGGTGGAATGAACATTCTTTTAATATCAATGGAGATTTAGAAATCAATGGTACAGCAATAATTGATAAACAATCTCCTTTTGCAAGTCTTGACAATTTCAAATCATTCTGTATATATAATGCCCCAGTAGGAATATCATTCTGGATACTTAATATTAATGGTGCAGTTTTATCAGCTATATTACAAAAAGCTAATAATAATTATTTATCTTTTATTCAATTTAGTTATTCAGTTAATGCTAAACAATATAAGTATTATAATGGTACTTGGTCTGAAGCAGAATTTGAAACAAAAGAAAATACAAAAAAAGGTTATGCAAAGATACAAACAAATTTTAGTGCAAAAACAATAAGTTCTGATGATACAGTTATAACTGAATGGGAAAAAATATTTGATTATGGAGACTGTACAGCAGATGTTTCAAATAATAGAATAATTGTTAAAAATACAAAATGCTTGAGATTAAGTGGGCAAATATCAGGGAACGGTTCAACTTGGAGTAGATATGAAGTAAAGCAATCAAATGGCACTTTAGTTGATGAGCCTGGATTAGCTTCTTTATATCAAATGGGATTAATTGGAAATGGCTATTGGTCGGCACCAATGCCTGATGTTTTAGTGCAACTTGATAGTGCAAAAACTTATTATGTTAGATTAATCTCATCACCCTATAATGGTTATAATTTTGATATGAACTCTGGATTTGGCAAATATGGTACAAGCATATGTGCAGAAAAAATTAATTAAAAAAGGAGGTAAGAAATGTTTAAAATAGATTCTGAAAAAAATATAGAAATAAATCGTGGAGATAGAGGCACGATAAAAATAAAAAATAAAAGTGGTAATTTTGCTATCGGAGACAAAATAAAATTCTCCGTAGTAAATAAAAAAGACTATTCCGAAGTAGTACTTCAAAAAACAATAACAGTAATGGAAGCAAGCGAATATGTTTATCTAACTCTTACTAAAGAAGATACTACAATAGGAGATATAATAAGCAAGCCAGTTAAATATAACTACGAGATAGAATACAATGGCGATATTACCGCTATTGGTTATGATGAAGATAAAGGCAAACAATTTATACTATATCCAGAAGCAGACACGAAAGGAAGTGATGAGTAATGGAAATAGAAGCAGTTCAAGAATTAGAAATAGAAACTGAAAAAGTAGGACCTCAAGGATATTCTGCATATGAAGTAGCAGTACAAAATGGTTATGAGGGAACTGAAACAGAGTGGCTAGAAAGCTTAAAAGGTGCAGATGGTACTGATGGTGCACCAGGCCCTCAAGGAGCTCAAGGAATACAAGGCGAAAGAGGACCACAGGGAGTTCAAGGCGAGCAAGGCATACCTGGAGAAAAAGGACCAAAGGGCGATACTGGCCCTAAAGGAGATACTGGCTCTACTGGTGCTACTGGTCCACAAGGCCCGCAGGGTGAAAGAGGATTGCAAGGCGAAAGAGGCCCAGCAGGTCGTGATGGTTATGTGCAATATACTGCTGGTGAAAACATTACTATTACGAATAATGTAATTAGTGCTAGTGGAGTAAAAGTTGTTGATGCTACTGACATTGAAGAATTTAAAAATGCTTTTGATGAAATAATAGAAAGCGGAGCAACTGGTAGTTTATATATGGCTAACTTTGGACCATTTGAAGATTATAATGGATATGTTGTATTTTTACCAACATCTGATACAACTGTAGTTTGCACATATAATGATGTTAAAATAGATGTTTCGTTTGAAGAAGATGGTGAAGGTGGATATGAAGTTATCTATGGAAATGAAGTACACTTTGCTACTTCAACTGATTTACTAGATAAGCAAGATGTACTAACTGCTGGTACTAATATTACTATTGATGAGAATAATGTAATTAGTGCAGCTGGCGGTGGTGAAGTAGAAGTACAAGCATTAAGAAATATCACAGGGTTAAATGCAAATACAAAATTTCATTATTACGTAATTGTTTTCGATGCATCTGGACAACCTACTTTAGGAAATCTGATGTTAAAACCAGCAATTATAAATATAATGAACGATTATATAGAACATTTTGATAGTAATTATACATATAATCATATTGTTATTGAAATTAAAACGAATTTAAACAACCTGGATTGTACGGCTAAAATTGAAAATTGGGGTAGCAGTGCTCAAATGAATTCATCACAAGCATATGTAGTTTATCCTGGATATTACACAAGAGAAATGTTGAGATTTACTTATAGCGATGGCATTTGTACGGATTATACTTCCACTCCAACAGTCTATGCGACAACAAATAATTCATTTCCAATATTAAAAAATAATACTTATGCTTATACACCAACAGGGGATTACAACCCTGCCACAAAGAAATATGTAGATGATGCTGTAGCAGGTGCAGGCGGACAAACAATTCAATACGAAACAATGCCTACTGCTAGTGCGGATACAGTTGGAAAGATAGTTCAGTACACTGGAACAACTGATAGTACATATACAAATGGTTATTTCTATATTGGAACAACTGATGGTGCAGCAACTCCTACTTATGGATGGGAAAATATTAATGTGCAACCTGGAAGTAGTTCAAGTGGAAATGTACCAACTTATGTAATAGTAAGTAATCAATCCAATCTTAGTATGACAAGTTCAAGTGAAATTGTATTGGATAATGATACTAAAGAACAAATAAGAGCAATTTTTCAAGATATATATAATAAGGGTTATAATGAATATAAAATTTTGTTTAATTACAAAAATAAACATTTTTTACTATTTTCAAGTACAAATGTAAGTGGTTTGACAAATAAACCCGATGTAATTTATTTCTCAAATTCATTTAATTATTCTGGCGAAATTTATTTTTCAAAATTAAGTGCTGTATTTACTTGGACTGGAGATATATTAACTGTAAGTAGTGCTTATTATAGTGCCCCTTCACTAAGTTATATAATAACAGACAAGCAATATTTAAAGAAAACCAACACAGCAGCATATACGGTATCTGGTGATTATAACCCAGCAACAAAGAAATATGTAGATGACAGCATTACTGCTGCAATTACAACAACGTTAGGAGGTAATTTCTGATGGCTAGAACAAACACATTAGGCAACTTCCTAACCGATGTTGCTGATGCAATTAGAACTAAAAAAGGTAGTGAAGAACCAATTGCTGCTGCTGATTTTGATACAGAGATAGAGAATTTACCTAGTGGTGGTGATTTAAGTGAGTATTTTAGTGATACTATATCGCAGGGATATACAAACGCACCGGGTTGGACAAGAACAATAAAAAAATTGCCACAATTTGAAGTTACCGGAACAAGTGCTTCTGTTATGTTTACAAATTATTTGGGAGAAGCATTGGATTTAACAGGAATGGATTTTTCAAATGTAACAAATATGAGTTCTATGTTTTCAGGCTGCACATTTTTAAGAAAAATAATATTTGGAAATTTTGATAGTTCTAATGTTACGAATATGGATAGTATGTTTTATAATTGTTCTCAAAGGGCAGAAAACCTCCCATTAGAAATAGATTTTAGCAAGATAGACACTTCAAGTGTTACTAACATGTCAAATATGTTTGCTTATTTTGGTCGAAATATAACGACTGCTGGGACTGGGAAAATATTAACATTGGATTTAAGCAGTTTTGACACATCAAATGTAACAAAAATGAATAGTATGTTTAATTGGGCAGAACAAATAAGCAGCCTAGATTTAAGCAATTTTAATACATCTAATGTAACAAATATGAGTAATATGTTTGGTTATTGTTATTATTTAACTCATTTAGATATTCGTAATTTTACATTTGATGCTGTAACTAGTTATAATGGAATGTTTACTAATGTTTCTAAATCTTGTGAAATTATTGTAAAATCTCAAACGGAAAAAGATTGGATACTTGGTGTTAGAAGCGATTTCACAAATGTTAAAACAGTAGCAGAATACGAAGCAGAACAGAATGCCTAAAAGGAGGTAGTCCTTTATGTTAAGTGATGAAGTTATTGGGAAAGGAATAGAATAGGAAAATACAATGGAAAAAGAATATATAGAAAGGCTAGTTGAAGTAGACCAGCGAAGTAAGTCGAACACTAAAAGATTAGATAGTGTAGAAGGCAAAGTAGAAGATATACATAGTTTAACATTATCTATAAATCAAATAGCTACAGAAGTAAAAGCAATGAGAGAGGAACTTAATAAAGTAGATAAGAGACTACTTTTTTTAGAAGAAAAGCCAAGTAAAAGAATGGACTTAATTTGGGGATATATTGTATCAGCCTTAATTGGAGGCTTGATAGGATATGTCCTTTTAAAATTAGGCTTAAAATAGGAGGTAAATATGAAGAAAGCATGGAGTGATGTAAAATCATTCGTAACAATTGTAATGACAGTCGGATTAATGGTGCTACTATTAGTGCCAAGTGTTAATCCACCAACAGAAATAGTAGCATTATATTGTACAAGTTATGGAGCAGTAATAACATACTTCTTCACAAGAAAGGATAGTGGCAATAATGATAACAATATATAGTCAAATAAGCCCACACTTTCATAGTACAGAATTTCGTTGTCAGCATTGTGGAGCAATTAAAATAGATGAAAATCTAGTTAATAAGATGGAACACATCTTTAGTAAATTAAATGCTAGCAAGTGTATTGTATCTAGTGGCTATAGATGTCGTACTTATGATAAACAAATAGGTGGTTTCTTGGGAAGGCATTACGAAGGACTAGCAGCAGATTGTTGCTATTACGATAAAGATAATCATCTCATACCATCTAAAATAGTTATCTGTGTAGCTTATGATTTAGGAGAACTAAATGGCATGGCTAAGATAGATGAATATTATGTTCATTTAGATAATCGTTCTAATGGTACATATAGAGGAGATGAAGCAAGAGGTAATTCTTCTTATTGGATTAATCCTTATGACTATTTTGGAGTTACTAAAGCAGATGTTGCTAAATATACTGGTGAAGTAATTTCAAATAAATACCAATCACATGGACTAGGCAAGAAATGGTATCCTAATGTCCTTGCAGGCTCAAATGACTATGCTGGTGTATTTGGTGTTGCAATGGATGGTTTGTATGTTGATGGACACGAATATAGGGTTAAATCAAATAGTAGGTGGCTTCCTGCAGTATATGGCAGAAATGACTATGCTGGAATACTAGGACAACCTATTACAGATGTGGCTATAAAAGGAGCTACTTATAGAGTACACATAAAAGGTGGTAATTGGCTACCTTGGGTAACTGGATACAATATAAACGATTTCAATAATGGTTATGCTGGTAATGGCAAAATAATTGATGCGATTGAAATAAAATAGGTGGTCTTATGAGTAAGAGACCAGGTGCTAGAAGAGTAAAACAAGAATTATTTCTAAAATGTGGCAAAGTGGATATGTATAATATGGAGAGGTATGCAAAAGAAAAACTATGCCTCCATCATTGGCCACCATTTAGGCTTACAGGTCATACTATTTATGAAGAAAGTTATATATTAAGCGAAGAAACACATGTTGAGCTTCACAGGCTAGAACTAGATGATCGTGAAGAGTTTGAAAGAAGAATGGAAATAATTAAAGAAAATAAGAAAATACTTGAAAGAAAAAGAGGGTATGCCTAAGTGGGATGCCTTCTTTTTTTGACTTTTTCACAAAAATATGCTATCATATATAGCCATCAAAGGGGAATAATATGGTTGAAAAGATAATTAAAGATAAGAATATAATTAAATATATTAGTAACAGATATGATGAATACTTAGTTATTCAATATAATGTTAAGAATAAAAGAGCATGGTTTAAAACAAATACTATGCCAAAAAGAAAACCTATACTTCTATCTAGAGTGATAGATTTATAGGTCTTTTTTTATAGAATGAATAATTTGCTTTTTTCGTTTTATAAATAATTTCTTTTAAATATCTTAATAAATTCTTCTCTAGCGCCAATATTACATTCGAAGTACTCTTGCCCTTGCTTGTGCCAATAATCGTTAAAGAACGGATTATTTTGATTAAGAGAATGACATTCGTGGCATAATGGAAGTACTAGATCATATTTCATAGAGTTTAGTCTATTGCGACCAGCGAATATTTCGTGTAGCTCGTCTTTCTTCTTACCACACAAATAGCAATGTTCTAAATCATTAGTAAATACTGATTTTCTATTTCTTTCTAATTTTACTATTTTTTTAGATTTATGCACAGTATTTGATAATTTACTGTGTTTGACAGGTATGTTTTGCACAATATTTTTATTTTTTTGTGCATTTCCACTCTTAACCGGACTTCTTTTCTTATAATCGGACTTTTCTTTGTATTCTTTATTAACGCATTCCTTACAATGGAAAAAAGTTACTTCTTCTTTTAGTAAACTACAATATGGTTTGTTTTTTCTTTTCCTTATATATATACAATAGTTATTCATTATTAATCTTCCTTTCTTGCATATATAAGGAAGTTAACTGGAGTTAAGGTCTTTATATATGCAAATAAATAATCCCTTTATTTATAAGTGATTGTGAGTATTCCACTATCTTTGTAATATACTATTTTTTCAAATAATTTATGTGAAATTTCAGATTTTAAGTTATTTTCTGAATTTGGGTTAGATAATATTTCGTATGCTTGTTCACACTTTTTATATATAATTTCTTTTGATGGTTTTTTTATCTCATTAAGTCTTTTATTTGAGAAACTGATTTGTTCTTGTATTTGTTTTTTGTTTTCTTTATATTCTTCTATAGTATCTATACCATTTATGTATGCTTCTTTAATCCTATCTAGTTTCCTTTCTAGAGCTTTAATATTTGCCAAAATAATTTCATACTCTGAATTAGTATTTGTTTTTGATACATCAATATCTACCTTTTTTATAAAATCATTTTTGATTTGTTCTAATACTACCTTTTCAACATCTTTTACTAATAGTTGATGTGAAGAACATCTTCCTTGTGTATAACCGCCGCATTGAAATATTGCATACTTTCTGTTTTTTCTTTTAAAATAATACATGCCATAGCCACAATCACCACATTTTAAAATTCCTCTAAGCCAATGATTATGTTGCACTTGTTCTTTGCATCTTTTAAAATGCTCATCTCTGTCTTTCCAGATTTCTTGTGCTCTGTCAAAGATTTTTTTATCTATTATTGGTTCGTGGTTTCCTTTAAAATATTCGTTTTTATATTTAACATATCCTATATATGTTTTGTTTGTAAGAATAAGTTTGATTGTTTTTCTTCCCCAAAGTTTTCCTCTTGTTGATTTAATGCCTAAATTGTTAAGAGTAGTGCATATTAGTTTAACATTTTGGTGTTCTACAAACATATCAAAAATATTTCTTACTATTTTGGCATTTTCTTCGTGTATAACGAGTTTTTTGTCTTGGATAGTGTAACCGAAAGGGGCAAAGCTATTGTGCTCTCCTCGTTCTGCTTTTTCTCTTTTACCTCTTTTAACATTATCAGATAAGTTAAGAGAATAGTATTCATCCATAGCTTCATACATTGATTCTAGTATAACTCTTTCTTTACCTTCTGATAAGGGTTGTGTTATAGATATTACATCTATGTTTAATTTATTTCTTAAAAGTGTTTTGTACATAACTGATTCTTCTTTGTTTCTAGCAAATCTAGAGAAGTCATATACTAGTATTTTATCAAATGGTTTTGGCTTGCTTTTAGCAGTTGCTATCATTTTTAAGAAACCATCTCTAGCTTTAGTGTTTTTGCCACTAATACCATCATCATGAAAGACACTATTTTTATCTATGTATAAATTGTTTTCTAAAGCATATTTTAGTATTAATTTTAACTGTGAAGTAGGAGAATATTCTACTTGATCATCGGTAGATACTCTAATATAGCATGCACACTTTGTATATGCTTCATTAGATTTTAAATAATATTCATTATAAACACTGTCAAATTCTAAAAAATTATCCATTTTTTTCTTACCTCCAATTTACTTTTTTATATAAAAGTGATATAATAGAGGCACATAAAAAGATTAATCCTATTTTCCGAGCGGATTTTATATTTTTTATGTGCTTGACTAGACTGTTCCAGCAGTTCTAGTTTTTTTTAAAACCCTAAAATTGATAATACAATAATTACAAGAATAACCACAAGTATATATCGCATTAATTTAGTTATTTCCTTGTTCTCCAAGTACAAGAATAATAAACCAAATCCTATCAAAAAGTTATATCCAACCAAATAAAGGAAACTACCACTATCTAATCCCGTTATACAAGCCAGATTACAATCATATCCTAAATTGGATATATTGTATAACCTTGCTAACAATAAAATTACATGAATGGCAATTAGTGTTACTCCAATAAATGTTTTAAATCCTTTCCAAGATTCATCTTTTTGTTTCACTCTCATATCACACTTCCTTATTAATTTCTATATTTTACCATTACCCTTTATAATATAATAGGGGTGATGGTAGTGCAGTACTCCAAATTTATAAAAGAATTAAAAAAACTTGATATAAATTTAGAATTGTACTTCATTTTAATAGAGGGCTATTATTAGTTCTCTTTTTTGTTGATAATAAAATCTTTATTTGCAATAGCAAAATCAATTAATTTTTTTGCATCTTCCTCTGTAAGATTATCATTATCATCTAGTAACCCCTTATCCTTTAATATCTTTTTAAAATCGTTGCTACTTTTACTTTTAATATAAGTGCCACCAATTAATTCTTGAAGGGGAACATCAAAAAAATCAGCTATTTTTATTACATCTTCCATTATAGGTGAGCGAGTTCCATTTTCCCACTTGCCTACAGTAGAATAATCTTTATTAAGTAGCTTGCCAAGTTCTTCTTGTGTCATACCATGTTGTACTCTTAAATGTCTTAAATTTTTTGAAAAATTATTTTCCATAGTATCATTCCTCCTCTCAATAAAATTATAAGACAAAATACAAAAAAAAGCAAGACAAAATGTCAAAATGATATTGACACAAGACAAAATGTCTTGTATAATATTTTATGTAAGGAGGAAATGAGTTATGAATTCAACTAAAGCATTGAAAAGTCTCCGTGGAAAGAAATTGATGACACAGCAAGAAATTGCCGATAAAATAGGCGTTTCTAGGCAGGTTTATAACAGCTACGAGAACGACACTTCTAAATGTGATTTAGACCTGTTATTTAAAATATTAAATTCATTAGAAGCCAGCGATCTAGAAATCGATGAATTTTTGCATGGTTTAAAACAAGACTTTATGTCTTATAACAATAACGAATTAGGAAAGGAAGAATAGAGGCTAAAAGTAAAAAAAATCCGCTCGGAAGGGGATAATTATGGAATTAAAAGTAGTAGTTACTAACCCAAAAACTAGGGAAGAATATGATTTAATGATAGATAAATTAAATCAATATCTTAATGAGAAATATGGGGGTAAAAAAAAATAAAAAGTTTGGACGAACTTTTTACATACTTAATTATAACAAATTAGTATGTTTTTGTCAAATTTATGGTTTTGGTTATAGCAAAATAGGAGAAGCAAAATGAACGAGATAAAGAGTTTTACATTTTATAGAAATTATTATGAATTACTAGATAACATACCTATTGAAGATAAAAAAATATTATCAGTAGCAATATTAGATTATATTTTCCGAGATGTCGAACCCATAGGTTTAGAGAAAATGAATCTTGCTATCTGGAATAATATTAAAATGCCATTAGATACTAGCAAGAAGCAAGCATTAAATGGCCTTAAAGGTGGAGCCCCAGTAGGTAATCAAAATGCTGCAAAAAACAACCCAGAAAACAACCCAAAAACAACCCAAGAGACAACCCAAAGTACAACCCAAAAACAAGCAAATAATATTTCTACTTTCTTATTTCTTCTTTCTAATTTTAATTTTAGTAAAGATAGGGGATTGTTAAGGGGGAAGATAGAAGAATGGTTAAAGTACAAATGGGAAAGAAAAGAATACTACAAAGAAACTGGCTTTAAGAGTCTACTTGCACGAATAGAAAGTGCCACGAGCCAATACGGGGTAGAACAAGTCATTGACCTAATTGATGAATGTATGGCTAACAATTACAAGGGGATAATTTTCGAAAAATTAAAAAGCAAAACTAAACCAAGCAATAAGCAAGAGCCAGAATGGTTTAACGAAGAAATAAAAAAAGAGGTTGATGTTGATTCTCAAAATGAGATGGAAGAAATTCTTAAAGATTTTATGGAGGAGAACTAAAATGGAAGAAAAATTAAAAGTAAGTTATGAACAAATAAAAAAAGCAAATGAAGAAATGTCTAAAACAGACATAAAGGGTAAAGATTATGCTACCGTTAATGAAAGAATAAAAGCATATAGAAAAGTATATCCAACTGGGCAAATATATACTAGCATTGAAGAAATAAAAGATAATTATGTAAGAATAAAAGTCGAAGTAACAGATGAAAACGACAGAATAATTGCAACTGGTATGGCAAGCGAAACATTAACTGGCGATGCTAAAAAAGACTACATAAATAATACTTCTATGGTTGAAAATTGTGAGACATCTGCAGTAGGTAGAGCATTAGGATTTGCAGGATTTGGTGTTGATAATGCAGTAGCAAGTGCTGATGACATTGAAAGAAACAAAGAAAAAGGAAAAATATTTGAAATCTATAACGATATGTTTATCAGAGATGATGAAGCCAAATATGTTGTTAAAGTTGTTATCGGTGATCTAATGAGAAAAATGGGAGTAGTAAAAGCAAGTTTGGAAGCAACAGTTGAAGAGCAATTATGGTGTTCATTATCTGAGCTAAATACTATGCAATTACTAAAATTGGAAACTAAATTAAAAACTCTAAATATGGAAACAAATGAGTGGCATAGTTTGTATAATGAAAATTTAAAAATAAAAGAAGTTGTGCCAAAAAATCAAGAAGTGGTTTACCAAAGCAGTTGGTATAAATTTGGATTAATAGCATTACAAAAAGCAGGAAATGATGAACTATTAAGAAACGATATTATTAATTCCTACTTGGATATGGGAATTAGTCTTGATACAGGCGATAATAACTAGGTGATTTTATATGAAAGATGTTTTATTTAAAGTAAAAGAACTAGGTCTTGAAAGATTCTTTGAAGATAAAGACTTAATAACACTTGATGAGTTGATTGACAAGTTATATGAGCAAGATGATGAAATAGGATACTTGCAAGAAAGATACGATGATGCAGTAGGAGTAAGAGAAGAAGACACTGATAGATACGAAGATTGTCTGTTAGGGCTAATGTAGGAGGAAATTATGAACGTAGTAAATATTATTGGAAATTTAACTAAAGATGTAGAACTAAAATTTACTACTTCAGGAGTAGAAGTATGTACTTTTACTCTTGGCGTAAGAAGAAATTATACAAACAAAGAAGGAAAGTATGATAGTGACTTTCCTAACTTTATAGCTTACAAGAAAACAGCTGAAATAATTAGTAAATATGCTAAAAAGGGAAGCAAGTTAGCAGTAGAAGGCAGAATTCAAACAAGGAGTTACGAAAAAGACGGCAAGAAAGTATATGTTACAGAAATAGTAGTAGAAAATGTAACTTTACTAGATAGCAAGAAAGAAAGCACTACTAATTTGCCAGAACCACCTAAACAAGAAGAAGAGAAACTTGATCCATATCAAGCATTTGGAGACAGTATTGAAGTGACAGAAGAACAGCAAGAACTTCCTTTTGACGAAAACGATTTACCATTTTAATTATGCAAGGCAAACCATTAGAAATAATAACTTGGCTATATAACCAAGATAAAGGCCAAGAATTTGAAATCAAGGAAATCAAAAGAAAGAGGAGTTTAAATGCTAACGCATATTGCTGGCTTTTAATAGGTCAAATAGCAGACATAATAGGGAGAACTAAAGAGGATGTATATAGAGACTATATCAAGAATAAAGGCATATACAGAATAATTACAATTGGTACTAAAGCAGTACCTACTTTTGAAAAACTATGGAATGAAAGAGGGCTAGGCTGGATATGCGAGACTATGGAAACTAAAATAGAGGGCCTTACTGATGTAATAGCCTACTATGGTACATCTTCTTATAATACTAAGCAAATGGCTAATTTCGTAGATTATATCGTACAAGAAGCCAAGCAACTAGGAATACCTACTAAAGAAGATATTGAAATAGAAAGAATGGTGCAGGAGTGGCAAAATTAAGAGGAGAAATCTTAAGTATTGAGACTATAGAAAAGATGTCTAGAACCGAAAAGGAATTAATAAAAGCAAAGAGAACTATAAATAAATTGCAGTTAGAGTTTGTTTCTTTAAGAAGAGATTATGATGAACTTCTAAAAGAAATGGATTATTTAAGAAAAAGAGATGCTACTCTTACAGCAATAGAAAAATCACTTCCTCAAAGAATAAAAATATATGAAGAAAAAAATGCCCCACTTGTAGTAATAAAAGAACTTGAACTTTGGGAGAATATGCTAAAAGAAGAAAAAGAGAAACTATTACAAAAAATAGAGAAAGAATAAGGAGAAGGAAATGAAGATTTTTACTAATAAAAGATATAGAGAAATAATTAATAATTACGAAGAACAATATGATATGCTTGTAGATAAAGCAACAAAATTAATAGAACAAAAGGTAGATACCGAATTGGAAATTGGAAAACTAATTGAAGAAAATAAGAAACTTATCTGTGCTAAAGGTGGGTTTACTAAACAAATTAATAAATTAACTGCTGAAATAAAAGAATTAGAGGATAAACTTGCCGAATCAATGACTGATAAATATAGAGTAAAGAAAGTACCAAGTGGCAGGACACCAAAAGGACAAAAAATGAAAATAAAAGATTGTACTAAAATAAGCAATATTGCAAGAAAAGCATATGGAAGGCAGGAAGCTGATTAATATGTTAAAAGAACAAATAGAAAAGAAAATAGAATATTTAAATAGCCTAAATACTACAGATGAAAGAGTAGTAGCAAAGCTAGAAGAACTACAATGGATTCTACAAATGATAGAATGGGAAGAAAGCAGACAAGACAAATTTAAAAGAGCAAGGAAGCTTACTTTAAATGAAAAGCACAAGTTAAGAAAGGAATTTCCGAAATTAGGTGGAAGAAATGAAAATAATTGACTTGCTTAATATGATTAGTAAAGGTGAAGAAGTGCCAAAATATATTCAATATTACAATATGTTAAAAGGCAAAACAGATATTATGATGGTTTGTAAAGAAAATATATTTTATAAATTAGACCAATTAGAAATACAACTTAATTCAAGAGTAGAAATCCTAGAAGAAGAAAAGAAAATACCTGAAAAATTAGATATGGTATTACTAGGGCAATGTGATAATTGGTTGCAACCGACAATAGAAACCGATGAAAAGATAAGAGCAGAGTTAAATCCTTATGTTATAGACATAATACGAGAAAATACATTAGAAATACAACATAAGTTTAATGAACTATTAGATTATCTTAAAAGCAAAGGAGAATAAGTATGAAAGAATTTTTAACAAATAAAGATTTATTAGAAATATGGAAAAGTTATGACGCATATTATTTTGCTAATAAATATGGTGAATGTACTACTCACAAAGAGCAATTTAATAGAATTCATGAATTGTTAAAAGATGATAAATTATCAGATAAAGCATTAGGTTGGATTGCAAATTGTTATGATAGTTATTATAAAAATGAATATGATGAAAAAAATGATAGTAATCCATTTTATTATTTACAATGCAAATTAAATGATTTAGAAAGCAAAGGTGAGTAATAATGAATAAAGAAGAAATACAAGAAGTAATAAATTATAAAATAGAAAGGCAATTGGAAAGAATTGAAATGGAGGAAAAATGAAAAAGATTAGTCTACATCAAATGTGGAAATTAAAAAAGGAATTCCCTTCATCAAAAGCTGAAAGAGAAAAAATAAGAATACTAAAGAAAGAAAGACAGGAAGATATAAAAGCATACTTAACAATAGTTAATTTATTATTATTAGCAATGATACTTATTTCTGTACTATATTTGATGTGGAATTATAGGTGGTAATAATGGATTTGGATTACATAAGAAATATGTCTGATAATGAATTAAGAACATTTATGACTAATTTATCACAAAAGAACAATATATTTTGTACTAAATGTGGGAATATCCTTACAAGTAAGGAAAGAAAAACAATAAATGTAGGAGTATATGACAAACATGTAGGACAAAGAGTAAAGAAACTATGTTCGTTATGTAACAATTGTTATATTGATTTACTTGATTACATTGGTGTATCTGATATTGAGTGGGAAGATTAACTAATTCAGGGGGCTGGTTAGTTAAAAAAAGCAAAGTGATAAAAATTCGATGGAAAAAAATGTCGAATTTTGCAGAAATTCGAGGATAAAATGATAGTAATGTATGATTTAGAAGATAATTACATAATGGAATTTAAAAATTATAAAGAGTGTGCCGAATATTTTAAAACAAGTATAAGATGTATTCATAGTTATATTTGTAAGAGCAAGAAAGGTATTGTAGACAAGAAGAGAGACAATGATGGTAAGTATGTAAGGCTATTCAAAATTGAGGAGGAAGAATGAAAAAAGAAACAAGTAGATTTGGCTTTAGAGAAGATTTTGATTGGGATACCAGATTGGATTTAAAGACTGAGGCAGGCAAATATATAGTTTCAACAGTTGATTTAGGAATAGATCATAGTTTTGGTATAGGTAAACCACTTTACTATGAAACTATGATATTTCGAAAAGATGGCGATAAAATTGATTTTTCAGAATTGTATTGTGATAGATATTCAACAGAAGAAGAAGCAAGAGAGGGGCATAAAAGAGCTATTAAAATAGCAAATGAATATATTGAAGGAGCAAAACAATGAAAAATGAAAAAAAGATAAGAGAATATTTAGGGGATAGATATCATTTAATTATATTTATGGGAATTGGTGAAGGCAATTATACTTGGAAACTGTATAGGAAGTATAATGGTTGGTTATATGATAATTCTGAGCCTATAATGACAGGCGACAAGAGTACTGAAGATGAATTATTAAAATTTGCTAAAAAGCATAGAAGTTATGATGAAAGAATAATATTAAGCAAATCAATGGTAGTCATTGCTTGTATTAATTTAATTGTTTCTATTGCTAATTGCTTTCTTAAAATTGATGGCTTAAGACATTTTATTAATGGAATTAATTTTGCAATAATATTATTAAGTTTTATTAAAATGAGAATTAGTAGTAAAAGATTAAAAGTTATAGAACTAGAGTGCAAAGAAGCATTAGAAAAATTAATGAAGGAAGATAAATAATGAAAAAAGAAATAGTATATGTAGATAGATACGATTACAAAGATGTAAACGACCTATTAGGAGAAATATTTAGAGTAATGAGTAATTACAATAGATTCAATGGTGGTATGCCAGCAGAAGTAAGAATGACTGCTAAGCAGTATTATGCAATAAGAAAGTACAAAGATGACTTATTTAGAGAAAGAGATAAGGAATATTACATTTTAGGAATGAAAGTGGTGTTATAAAAATATTATTAGGGTTTTGGTTAGGAAGGGAAAATAAATGTATTTAGAATATCATGAATTATTGAAGAAATATAAAGAGGCAGAAAGAAGATACAACGAATCACTAGAAGAACGAAGTAAAATCATATTAGCGGTGCTTCCTAAAGCTTCCCAATTTAAAGAAGTGGTTTCCTTTGGCGGAAACACCTCACCAGACACGAAATTATTGGCATATTCGAGTGAAATCGATGAAGTAGATAAATTAATCAACCAGAGTAGAAACACACGAGATATGCTTAATTATGAGTTAAAAAAGATGGAAAGCAAAATGAGAATATCGAGCGATGCACACGATAGAATATATTGCTACAAGTGGATAGATCACAAATCGCCATATAAATTTAACAAATTGATAGGTTATAGTATAAGACAAACTTATTACTTAATTGAAGAAATTAAAAGAGAATTATATCGAAAATAAAAATATTGCACAAAATTGCACAAATGGTATGATTTAATGATAGTATAAGAAAGTACCTAAAGTACTTCTTATTACGCATTAATCGCATCCAAACATATATGAACTACCTTTAATAGGTAGTGCTACTGATGGTATTGAGAAGGTAGTTAGGGTCGCCAATGAGGCACTGTATTTCTATCAGGCTAACTATAATAGAAATTTCATAAATATATCATTAGTAGCAGTACTTATTAATAATCGAGATTGTACTAAACCCCCTTAAATAATGTTTTTTCATTTTTGTTTTCTATTATTTATTTCAATCCAGTACAATCAGTTTAAGACACATGAGTGTCTTTTTATTATGTTTAAAAAGGGTTGATTAGTATGAATTATAAAATGTGTTATAAAAATCACATATGTAGTAGTACTATTTGCAAAGACTACAATACATGTGATGGAGATATAAGCAAATACAAAAATAAGAAGGTAGAGTATAAAGGTTTAAAGTTTGAATCTAAGAAAGAATATCTAAGATACCTAGTATTAGAAGATATGCAAAAGAAGAAAGAAATAACAGAACTTAGAACTCAAGTACCTTTCGAATTAATCCCTTCATTTGAATTAAATGGAAAGAAATACAAAGGTATGAAGTATATAGCAGACTTTACTTATAAGAGAAATGGAGAGTTAGTAGTAGAAGATACAAAAGGATTTATTACTGATGTATTTAAGATTAAAAGGAAGTTAATGGCTTATATACACAAGATAGAAATAAAAGAGATTAAGTAGGTGATAGCAATGGCTGGTATAGACAATCTAAGAGTACCAACTTCGGAAGAAGCACGAGAAATAGGCAGAAAAGGTGGAATAGCATCTGGTGAGGCAAGAAGGAGAAGAAAATCATTTAAAGAAGCCTTGTTATTGGCTTTAGAAACCGAAAAGGATAATAAGACAATTCAAGAAATTGGCATAGAAGCTGTAATGGCAAAATACATGGGTGGCGATCTAGAAGCATTTAAAACGGTTAGAGACACCGTTGGTGAGAAACCTACTGATAAGATGGATATAGGTCAAGAAAAGCCATTTGAGGTCAAAATAGAGGTTATAAAGTGAATATATCAATAACCGTGAAACAAGAGCAGTTTATAAACTCGATAGCTTTTGAAACACTATTTGGTGGTGCGGCTGGTGGTGGCAAATCATACGGTCAATTAATTGATTCGCTTTTATATGCTTTAAAATATGCTAAAAGCAAACAAATAATCTTTCGTAGAACATTCCCAGACTTGGAGAAGTCACTAATAAGAGTTAGTTTGGAATTATATCCTAGAGAAATAGCCGAATATAATTCAAGCAAACATACATGGACATTTAGAAATGGGAGTATTATAGACTTTGGCTATATAGACAATGAAAAAGATGTTTATCAATATCAATCAGCTGAATATGATGTTATAAGGTTTGATGAATTGACACATTTTACCGAATATATGTATACTTATATGATTTCAAGATGTAGAGGAGCAAATCCTTATCCAAAGGGATTAAAAAGTTCGACCAATCCTGGTGGTGTGGGTCATACATGGGTAAAAGAAAGATTTATTGATATAGGAGAGCCGAATAAAGTCCATGAGTGCAAACTAGAAACTGGTGAAGTGATTACTAGAATATTTATACCCAGTTTGGTTACGGATAATAAGTTTATGCTATCTTATGATCCAGATTATATAAAAAGACTAGATGCCTTGCCGGAGAAAGAAAGAAAAGCACTCAAATATGGTGATTGGGATATATATGATGGAATGTTCTTTAAAGAATTTAAAAGAAACCTCCATGTAATAGAGCCATTTCAAATACCTAAAGAGTGGAACAGATACATAGCGCTAGACTATGGACTAGATATGTTTGCGGTAGTGTTCGTAGCTGTTGATACACATAACAAAGCATATGTGTACAATGAAATACATAAGAATAACTTAATTGTTAGTGAAGCTTGTCAAACACTAAAAAGCTATATGAGAAAAGAAGTATTCAAAGCAATATATGCTCCACCAGATTTGTGGAATAGAAATAGAGACACAGGTAAATCAACTGCTGAAATATTCTATGAAAACGGTGTAAAGTTAGAAAAAGCAAGTAATGATAGAGTTGGCGGCTGGCTTAATGTTAAAGAGTGGCTAAAACCATATAAGAGAAAGCACGAACAAACAGGTGAAGTGATAATAGATACAAACATTAAGATATTTAGTAATTGTATTAATTTGATAAGATGCTTGCCACAACTACAGCACGATGAGAAAAATCCAAATGATTGTGCTACAGAGCCACATGATATAACACATATAACAGATGCACTAAGATACTTTTGTGTATCAAGGTCGCAGCCTGCTAAAATAGAGAATAATATAGAAAAGGTATTCAACTTTGAAGTCGAAAAACCACTAGAGAAAGATTACGGAGAGGAGATAGTTATAGTATGAAAAAGAGAGTATATAAAGAGAAATATAATATGATAAATGGCAATGGTGAGGTTTTAAAAGAAGGTCTAACTATTGATGATATTAAAAATATGAAGTTAGAAGAGCCATCAGCTGCAAAGAAAATCAAAATTCCAAAAATAATAAAGAAAAAGAGTGATAAATAATGTGGGATGTAATAGCAATATGCACCGTATTTGGTGCTTTTGTTTTGCTTTCTTATACATTAGGGCTTAAGAATGGCCAAAAATTATCTAAAAATGAAGATATAACAATGCCAGAACTTAATCCTATTAAAGCAATCCAAAATGAAATAGAAACACATGAGGAAAGAAAGAAACAAGACCAATTAGATATTATGATGTCTAATATAGACAATTATGATGGAACTGGTATTGGTCAGAAAAACATACCTAACTAGGAGGTGAAGAAATGGATTTAGATGAACTACAACAAACTGATATATGGCAGTTGTATGAAAAAGGAAGAAACTATAATAGGTTAAAAAATGTCTATACAGATACTGATAGAAACTATCGTATGTATAATGGCAATCAATGGGATGGATTAAAAATATCTGGAATTGAGCCAATACAATTAAACATAATTAAACCGATTGTAAAGTATAAAGTGGGAGTTGTTAATAGTAACTTATACTTACCTGTTTATAGTGCAGAAAATATAGAAAATAATGAGTTTAAAGAGGTTGCAAAGAAAACATGTGAACTTCTTAACAAATTAGGAAGCAAAGTCTGGGAAAGAGATAATATGGATTTGAAAGCAAGGGCTATTTCAAAGCATAGTGCAATAAATGATGAATGCCCAGTATATGTTACCTATGATGAAGAACTTGACTTACCTACACATGAAATATTATCGAAGAATGACATTTATTATGGAAATGAGAATGATAGTGATATTCAAAGCCAACCATATATTTTAATAAAACAGAGAAAACCACTGATAAATATTATTGATATGGCTAAAGAAGAAGGTGTATCTGAAGATAAAATAAGACTTATAATCAGTGACACTGATTGCTATGAAGAATCTGGAGAAGATGCTAAAAAAGAAGTAGACAATATGTGTACTTTAATAACTAAGCTTTATAAAAAAGATGGTACAGTACATTTTTCTCAAGCTACAAAATTTTGTGATGTTAAAGAGGACAAAGACACAGGATTATCTCTTTATCCAGTAGCACATATGTTATGGGAAGAAAAAGAAGGAAGTGCCAGAGGTGAGGGAGAAGTAAGATACTTAATACCAAACCAATTAGAGATAAATAAGACTATTATGAGAAGATTAATATCTGCTAAATCAACAGCATATCCTCAGAAGATAGCCGATGTAAGTAAGATACAGAACCCAAGTGCTTTAAATCAAGTAGGAAGTACAATCAAAGTAAATGGAATGTCTATAGATGATGTTAGAAAGATAGTTGGAACAATTAATCCTTCTCAGATGTCATCAGATGTAGAAAAGGTAATGAATGAGTTAATATCTACTACGAGGGAACTTGCAGGTGCTGGTGATATTGCTACAGGTGATATTAATCCAGAGAGTGCAAGTGGTAGAGCAATTCTTGCAGTACAGCAAGCATCACAGATGCCTAATGCAGAGCAAATATTGTCATTAAAGACCACAATAGAGTGCCTAGCAAGGATATGGCTAGATATGTGGAAAACATATGCTAGTGATGGATTAACAATAGAATACGAAACTACTGATACAATTACTGGTGAAACTACAAGCGAGCCAGTACAAGTACCTTATA
>Ga0247611_10003953_pt1 | contig 21255 bp, 25 predicted proteins | sample 177DNAGHGhighgp2_FD_192422 | JGI IMG/M metagenome (GOLD analysis project Ga0247611, IMG submission 192422) | Sheep rumen microbial communities from Palmerston North, Manawatu-Wanganui, New Zealand - 1770 DNA GHGhigh gp2 | ecosystem: Host-associated > Mammals > Digestive system > Stomach > Rumen...
CCGATATTCTCGACAAAATCAAATTAGAATACACTTCCTTGAAAGAGTCGTTTAACGGCGCAATTATCCTTGAAAAGAAAGATACGAACCTGATTCCTTCCGCAGAGAAGAGTAAACCCAAATTATCCAAAAAAGACACTCTGCAAAATATCATAGACAAAGTCAACGAACGCTTTGACGGGGATTTCAGCGACGGCGACCGTGTGATAATCGAAAGCATTTACCAAATGTTTATGTCCGACAAGGAAGTTAAAAAGTTCAAAAGATATGCTCACGATACAACACCCGATATGTTTGTAAAATCTTTGTTCCCGGATAAATTTAAGCAGATAGCAACGCAATGTTATCTTGAAAATGCTGATTCCTATAAAAAACTATTTAGCGATACAGAGTTTTATCAGAAAGTTATGGAAGCAATGGCAAAAGAATTATATAAAAGTTTGAGAAATGATTAAAACGGGGTTACTTAATTGGGGAGCGATATAATGTACAATACAATATTTAATGATGCGCTGACAATGAGATTTAATACGCTAATAGGGAATATAAAAGCCAAAAGCAATTCCTTTTACGATGCGTATTTGGATTTATTGGAAGCGACGATAAAATACTTTCTTGAAGAACACGGCGTGGTCTATGACAATACAAGGACGTGCGGTTTTTTGGTTAAAGACGAGGGCGTTAAAACGTTTTTGACCGATGCGTTAAAATTAGACGACTATACGTACAACAAACTTCCAGACTATATAAAAAAATGCAACGACCATAAGCATAAAAAAGAGAAAACGTTAGGTATTGATAGTATTATCAATTATTTAAAGGTGTATTTTGATTTAGTCAATTATTACATTGATTTTATTAGGGGTGTTCGGGTAGAATTTGACGCTGAATATTTTACTTCGATTTACGGTGAAACGGAAAGGTTAAACAGAGAATACATAGAAGAAGTTATAAGGCTTAAAGGCGAACTTCAGGATTCTTATGACAGCAATAAACTTTCCGAGCAGAATTTAGAGCAGTTTAAATCTTTAATTTCGTTAAAAGATATTGAAATACTTAACCTTGATGAACAAAACAAGTTATTGCAAGCACAAATTGACGTGTTAAAAGATATTAAAATCAGTTCTATGGAAGAAAAATTGAATAAAACGATAGATTTGCTTAACGAGTTGGGAACAAGCGTGATAGAAAACAGAGCAGTTTCTTATGCGGTTGGTGATACGATTTGCGGAAGGGATATGTTTTCTAAATACGTTGAGAAGGCAAAAGAAAGTATGCCACAGGTTAAAAAAACAATCGATTCTGCAAATAGTTATATAGAAAAAGGCGTCGAAGTCGTTAAAAGTGTAAATAGCGGAATAAGTGCAATTGAAAACATTATAAAAGGCATAAAAGATGAGTGATAATATATCTAAAAAGCCAGATAAAGAAGGGACGATATTTGACAGGCTTGATTCTATTGAAGAAGCTTTGAGCACGAAAACGGAAACACATAATCCCACAATAAGTGATTTGATAGGCGAACCGTTTGATGAATATATGAGTTCGTCAAAAGTTTATTATTATGAACCCGATGAAAGAAAATTTCAAAACCATAGAAGAAAACAAATAAAAAAATATTCAATATTCGTTATGATTTACTCTTTAAGTTTATTATTGCATATTATTTTGTCTTGCGTTTACAAGGTAGCGTTCCCTTATTTGTATGTAGCAGATGTGGTTTTAATTGCTTTACCTATTTTTAATTTAATATATTCAATAAGGCTAAAGAGTAAACCGCTAGCAGATTCAAAATGGAATATTAGGAATCATAGATTTTATATTTATGACAAAAAACTTGGACAAGAAGACAGCAATGGCGCGTTAAGTAGGTTATTGATAATATATAGGATAATATCTTATCTTCTTTTTATTGTGTCGGTATTGCCATATATTTTTAATTCACCCATAGATGGAATGCAAGCAGTATTAGGGTGGTCACATTATGTGTTTGTGTTATTGATAATGACGATACATTTTAGCGGGAATAACTATTATTGGTATCATTATTTTATTTTTGATAACATCGATTCTTATGTTATAACTAATGGAAGTTGGGATTGGAAAAAAATACAAAAATAAACAATCTTCTATCAAGCAGGGCGAATTTCAACGCCCTGTTTTTTTATTGCAAAAAAATATAAAAAATGCTATAATATGCACGTTCTTTAATTGACGCCTTTGGAGCATTGCTACGGCTAAGCAAAGGAGGTAGAGATTATGGAACGTAAATCTCAAGACCTCGGCTTAGTTGTCGGGGCAAATTTAAAACGTCTTATTAAAGAATCAAAGTACAGAACACAGGAAGCATTTGCTTTTGAGTTCGGATGTGAAGATCGTACCCTTCGCAGATGGTTGGGTAAAGGGCTTTACAACTTAAAAACAATTCAAGAAATTGCCGATTTCTTAAAAATAAGCGTTTTTGATATCCTCTCCGAATAAGAGAGGATATACTTTTTTGAGAAAACAGGACAAAAAATGTCCTGTTCTTTTTTTATGCAAAGAATTAGAATTTAGGCATAAAACGAAAAAGGAGCAAAGACAATGTATTATCTGGTAAAAGGGAAATGTGCCGGAGAGTATCAAGGCACTTTTGAATGGGTAATTACAGCCGATTCAAAAGAAGATGCGATTCTCGACGCAAAGAAAGATCTCACAAGAGAGGATGTTATAACCGAGGTTATTGAACTCACGGTTGAACAATGTATTGATAGAGAAATGGAAGATATAAAAAGCGAAATAAAACGGCAATATCTTATTTCACACTATGATTATGAGAACGTCACGATAAGGCGTTATAACGAAATTAAAAAAGAATTCGATAGTTCACCCGATAATTTTTATCAAGCGGTAAAAGAAGCGAATATGAAATTAAGACTATTGAGACGCATAAAGAGATTTGTTAATATTGAAAACGTAAAATTAAATGATGTCCGTAAGTTTTTGACGGAAGCGGTAAAAGCCGAGACGGAAGAACAAATTACTGAAATTATAAACAGATTTAAGGAGATAAAATAAATGAATCCGACAATAGAGACGATAGGAATAATAGTTACGGTTATAAGTATGATACTCTGCCCTATTATTGCACACGGTAAAGGTCGCAGTGCAGTAGGTTGGTTTTTCGGGGGTTTGTTTTTAGGCGGAATAGGACTGATTATAGTTGCCTGTCTTTCCGATAAAAACAATTAGCAGTAGGTCAAATCTCGTCCTGTTTTTCTTGATTCCGTTGAGTTATAATGGAGTCAAGAAAAACGAAGGAGAACCAAATTAAAGATGAAAAATTATTTTGAAGTAATTGCAAAATGCGGACACGTTGGCAGGAATAAATATGTTCCGATTAAATTTGCGGTCGAGGCAGAATCGGGGAAAGACGCCGCGTCAATAGTTAGATGGTTTCCAAGGGTAAAGCACAACCATAAAGACGCGATTTTAAGTGTAACAAAAATCGATTATGTAAGGTATTTGGAAATTATCGCTATAAACGATAATAATCCGTATTTTAAATGCAAGTCGAAATATGAGCAGAAATTAATCGTCGGACTTAAGGAGCAATTAGAAGAAGACAATCATAGTAAAAAAGAAAAATATGATAAATATTCAAGGCGCGATAGGGTGGCATATAGGTTGAAAAAATCCAAAACTATTGAAAAAAGTTTTATGAGGGAGTATAATTTTGACTATGATTATTCGTGTTAACTCTGTAAAATTCAATAGATCGTTAGTTGACGGCCCCGGCGTAAGAACGGTAGTTTTTTTACAGGGGTGCGATATTCATTGTAAGGGATGTCATAATCAGAGCACCTGGGATATAGAGAAAGGCATGGCTATGACTACTGAAGAATTGGCAAATCTTTTAAAAGAAAAAGTCGTTAATAAAAAAATAACGCTTTCCGGCGGAGAACCGCTAATGCAAAAAGAAGCCGTGTCCGAACTTATGGATTTATTGCCGAACTTTGACATAGCTCTTTACACGGGGCATGAACTTAAAGATGTTCCGATCAATATTTTAAGTAAGATAAAGTATATTAAAACCGGGAATTTCCAAATTGACAAAAAGACGAGTGTAAAACCCTATGTCGGTTCTTATAATCAGGAATTTAGGAGGGTTAACGATGCAAAAGTGCAATGAAAATGCGGCTAATAGATATAGTTACGTAGGTGAAATATATACTGAAGGAGAAAGAACGCGCAAAGAAGAAATCCTTAACGGTATGCCACAGGAGTGGAGCGAACTTCATAGAAAAGGGTATATCCATATCCACGATCTCGATGCTTACGGCTTAACAAATAATTGTCTTACTTTCAATATTCTTAAAGACTTTCCTTATAATGCTTTTGCGGACGAAACGAGTGCAAGAAAAATTATCGGCACGTTCGACTATATTAAGAGTTTATTTGCGGATATCGGGAACGAACAATCCGGCGGTATGGCACTCGCTAATTTCGATAAAGATATTGCGTATATTTTAGAGAAGATAGACGTTTCTCTTAATGATACTACGAAAGAGATTATGTCTGCCTGCATAAAGGATTTGATTCTATGGTGTAACAACACTCATACCAGAATGGGGCAAACAAGTTATTACGTTTCTTTAAATATCGGACTTGGGGTAAGCGAATTCGCAAGGTTTTTAAGTTTTTCTCTTTTAGACGAATTTGAAAAATGTGGCGACCTGGTATTTAAGCCTAATATAGTTTTTAAGGTAAAGAAAGGAATCAATTATTCTGAAAACGACATAAACTACGACTTATTTCAAAAAGCGCTTTTGTGTTCGGCAAGAAAAATGATACCGACTTACGTGCTTTGCGATAGTATTCCGAATAAAGATGTTGATCCTGAAAAACTTGCGATAATGGGGTGCCGGACGAGAGTCGCTTTTGACCTTTACGGAGAAAATACTTCTGTCGGCAGGGGTAATATTGACAATATTTCAATAAATCTTCCCCGTATTGCTTTGGAAGTTGAAAGAGATAATAAAGACGCCGATACAAAAGATAAACTAAAAAAGTTTAAGGCAAAATGGGATAACGTCGCCAGCATAACAAAAGACATACTTCTTGATAGGTTCAATAAGGTATGTGCACGTTCAGTATCGGATTTCCCTATAAATTCTAAACATTTTTTATGGCTTAAAAAGTTCGACGACGTAAAAGAAGTGTTTAAACACGGAACGTTGTCGATAGGGTTTATAGGACTTTCCGAAGCGATGGAGATTATTACCGGGAAAAGGTTTTATATGGATATCGAAACGTATAAAACGGCTATTGATTTCGTAAAGCATATGAGAACATATTGCGACGAGTTAAGAGATAAATATAAGCTAAACTTTTCACTGTTGGCAACAAGTGGGGAATTGATTTCCGGCAGGTTTATTGATATAGATAAACAAGAATTTGTTCCGAAAAAGGATATCTTTTCAAAGGGATTTTACACCAACTCTTTCCATATAAACGTTGACAGCAATCTTCCCGCATTTGAGAAAATACAACTTGAAGGGCCGTTTCATGAAATATGTAACGGCGGATGCATTACTTATGTCGAATTAGGCGAAGCGCCGATATCCAACGACGAAGGATTAAGAGAGTATATAGAATGCGCCGTAAAATCCGGCACGCATTATCTTGGATTTAATTTCCCTAAAGACGTGTGTAACGATTGTGGCGCAAGCGGGGTGTTTGATATTTGTACTGCATGCGGAAGTAAAAACATTACGAGAATACGTAGAGTAAGCGGATACCTTGAAATACTCGACGGTTTTACGAAAGGAAAGAAAGCCGAAGAAAAACATAGGACACAAAACTAATATGATATTTTATATTGCGGATACCCACTTTAATGACCAGGCGATATTTGACAAATGTAAAAGACCGTTTAAATCCGTTGAAGAAATGAATACGGTTATTGTAAACAACTGGAATAACAGAGTTAAGATTGATGATATTGTCTATATTTTAGGCGATATAGTAAAAGATGACGATATTTTTTCAATAGAAATATTTAAAAACTTAAAAGGACATAAACGTTTGATTGTCGGCAACCACGATAATGCACTACTGGAAGAAATAAAGAAAGCGAATATTTTTGAAAGTATTAACTTTATTGACGTTTTTTCAGACGGCGATAAAAAAGTCTGTGTTTGCCATTATCCGCTTATGGACTGGCCCGAATTTAACCGTGGCGGATATCTTGTTTACGGGCATATTCACAATAAAACGTTCGATAACGGATATGCTTACAAGCTGATGAAAGATTATTACAAAGGTTTGCCAGCATATAATTGCGGCGTGGACGTAATCGGGTTTTCACCAAGAACTTTAGAAGAACTTATCCATTTAAAGGAGATAAATGAAGATGAACCATATATCAATTGAAGGTATGGACGGCGTAGGAAAATCGACCACTTGTAAATTGCTTGCGGAAAAGCTCGGATATATATTCGTTGAAAAACCGTTGCATTTTTTACTTGACGACGACGGTAAAATAACGCAGTATCAGAAAGTTGCAAAGCGGGTAAATGCTAATCCTAACCGTGATTTTACCGCATGGTATTACGGGCTTAATAATATATATCTTTACGATAGGTTTAAGGACAAAAATATAGTTACCGACAGGCATATAGTTTCAAATTATTGTTGGAGCGGAACGGAATACAATAAAGACATTTATAATCTTATTTTGAAAAAAATAGGGAAACCTAAATTGACTGTTATTTTATACGCCACACCTGGAGCTATTTTAAAACGGCTTAAGACCAGGGATATAAACGACGCGGATATTTCAAAGGTAGAGAAATCCGAAGAGGCGTATGAAAGGATGATATATTTTTGCGAGATGAAGAAACTTAAATACATAGTTATAGACACGTCCGATAAAACCCCAGAAGAGACGGTTGATATTATTTTAAGAAAACTCGGAGAACTGAAATAATGAACGTTGACAGTTTAAGACTTGCGAAAGATATGAAATACGAAGCCTTATACTGGGCTTTAGGGTATGAAGAACTTAAAAAAGGCATTTTTACCAAACGATATGGGGCTTTAACTGTAAAAATAGACGCCGAAAGACAAACGGTTGACTTTAATAACCGTTTATCGATCGTTAACGGCGAAGTTTTAGTGCTTAACAGCCATAAGTCTTTTGTCGTTTTAGAGTGTATCGACAAACTTTTAACTATGGGGTATTCCATATCGGAAATAATACTCGATTTGGATAACGAATACGATATTTATTGCAAAGATTTATATATTAAGTGCTTTGAGTGGAATCACGAAGAGAAGGACGAAGTCGTTTTCAAAAAGGATACATTTAAATCGATTACTTATTCTTCAAGATTGATAAGCGGCGTAATAGAAAGAAGAACGTCTATAAAAACGGCGAACGGCAAGATATACGCCAGCGGCATATTTGAAAACGATACAAAGCAGGAAAAATATAAACTTTATAACTCGGAGAGTATTGAATCAAAAGACTTTATAATTAAATCGGGAATCGTAAAAAAATATATCGGCGATAGCGACGTGATAATAGTGCCGGAAGGCGTTCGTGAACTTGCGCCGTGTTTATTCTGGGATAATCAAAAGATTAAAGAAGTGGTTTTGCCAAAGTCTTTAGTAAGCATCAGCGGCGACACCTTCTATAACTGCGCAAATTTAGAAAAAGTAAATATCCCCGAAAACGTTAAATATATGGGAAATAATCCGTTTGCAGGCTGTCCTAAAATAACAGTTGACAACGAATCGAAAAGTTTTAGTTTGGTAGAAGGGGTTCTATACAATAAAGATTTTACGAGACTTATATATTATCCTATTTCGAGCGCAAACGAAAAATACGCCATTGATCCGAGATGTAAAATAGTGGGAAAACATTCTTTTTACCTTTGTAATAATCTGAAAGAAGTTATCGTTCCGTCTTCAGTTATAAAACTTGAAAACAATCCGTTTTCGGGTTGCACTCGGTTGACGTTAAAAAACGACTCGCCTTTTTATCATGTCGTAGATTCCGTAATTTACGATAGGGATTATTCTTCTGTAATAGGATGCTTAAATTCTATAGATACGGACGAACTCGTTTTAAAGGACGTTAAAAGGATTTGCCGAAACTCTTTTTGGAACTGCAAAGGGATAAGAAAAATCGTATTCCCCAAAACCTTACAGGATATAGGCTACAATCCCTTCGTTGGTTGTTCGAATATAGAGTTTGTTTCTTATAGCGACAACTATATAGTTTATAACAACGCCTTATTTACGAAAGACAAGTCTAAACTGGTTTGTTATCCCGCAAAATATGCTGTCGGAAAAATTAGTTTGCCTGACGAAACTACCACCTTGGAACGCGGCGCATTTTCTGGGTGTGAGAAAATGACTTCAATTAACCTTCACAACGTATCTATTATTTCAAAAACCTGTTTTACTAACTGTAACGGGCTTGAAAAAGTTTATTGTCCCGACCTGGTTGCTTATATTGGCGAATGGGCGTTTGCGCATTGCGAAAACTTGAAAGAGTTATCAGTGTTTAAGGGGTGTTTTATCGACAATAACGCAACGCTTAACAGCCCCGTTATTATAAATCAAAGAAAAGAATTGTCAAATTACGTAATCGAATCTGAAAACCTTTATACATTAAAGTCTATGGTAAAAACTTATAAGGGTAAAATAAAATCAATTCTTATAGACCCACCGTATAATTCCCATATTGATTATATCGGCTACAAGGATAAATACGACAATTTTTATTACGATTTTATGCTTACCAGAATTAAAGCGGCAAACGAATTGCTTTCCGAAGACGGATTTATGGTTATCAATATCGACGAAGGAGAAGTAAAAAATCTTGCCACACTTTGTAAAAATTTGTTTTATAAAGTGGAGGCGTGTAAGTGGGAAAAACTGCATCCGTATTTTGATAAAAACAGAAACGTAAGCCCCGATAAAAAAGTTGTAAAATACGAATACATCATTATTTGTTTTAAATCAAAATCTTCCATACTAAATAAACTGAACCAGCCGTATATTGTTGCTAACGAATTAAAAGAAAAAATTGCGAAAGTTCCCCGTGTTTTCAGATGCTTTGGGACAAATTCATCTGCAAAAGACGAAATTGCCGAATTATTCGGGAGCAGAACGTATTTTCAAACGCCTAAGCCGCTAAAGCTGATAAAAGAACTCGTAAGGACAACTACCAATAAGGATTCCATTGTCCTTGACTTTTTTGCAGGTAGCGGAACGACAGGGCACGCGGTAATGGACTTAAACAAAGAAGACGGCGGTACAAGAAAGTTTGTGCTTATTACAAATAATGAAAGTAATATTTGCAGAAACGTTACTATACCGAGAATTAAGAGAGTCATTGAAAAGTTTAACTACAACGAGAATTTAGAGACTATTATGCAGGAGATTTAATTTTGATAAAAGAGATTAACGTTGAAAACGGTTTTACAAGTGCGGAAGCAATAGATTATATAAAACAAGTTCTGTCTTACGGCAAAAGAACTTGTATTTACATAATTCACGGCTACGGTAGTAGTGGTAAGGGCGGAATAATAAGGCAAAAGGTCAGAAGTTATCTTAACGCCCAACTGAAAAACGGAAAGATAAAAGCAGTTATATACGGTGAAGATTTTAACGTTTTGAATTTCAAGGCATTGGAACTAAAAAACAAATATAAAGAATTAAGCGAATTACTTACAGTTTGTAATCACGGCGTTACGGTTATAGAGACTTAAAATTCAAAAAACATTTTTTAAGGTTGCAAAAAACGTGGTCAAGATTGCAGGATTTTTAAAGTTTGATTGCAACCTTAAAATATAAGAAAAAATTAAAAATGAGATAAAATCTTGCTCAACATGGCCGTTTTTAGTAAAAAACAGGTTTAAGGTTGCAAGATTGCAAATGGTATTATATAAGCCAAAAAATATTAACAAAAATCGCACTGAAAATAATAATCAGTGCGGTTTTCTTTTTTTAAATATTTTGGTAAAATAAAATGGTAAAAAAGGAGGTGATTCTATGATTGTATAGACGTCTGCGGTAGGAGTATTCGCAGACGGGAAAATCAAAACGATTAAATATTTAGGAGGTATATATGTGAAAATAACGTATAAGGATTTTTTAGAAATCCAGAAGTTAAAAAAGCAAGGAATCACGAGAAACGAGGCGGTCCTAAAAACCAAATACACGCAGTACGTAATATATAAATACTGGGATATGCCCGAAGACGTGTTCCTTAAAGAACAAGACCAGACCAAGTCAGAGTATAGCAAGTACCGAGATATTATCATCGAGATAATAAACGAGAACGGCACGCTTCCCGCAAACGTAATTCATGATAGGCTGAAAGAACGGGTCGGTGCGGAACACCTTGCGTCTATGAATTCTTTTTATCGGTACTTAAAAAGCCTAAAGCAAAGGATGGGGCTATCGGATAAAAAGATTTCCGTTCGGCAGATGGTAGAAGAAACGCCTATGGGCGAAGAAGCGCAAGTAGACTTCGGACAGCGATAAAGATTTGATTTGTATATATAATTTACATTATTATTTTTTTATGATATAATAAACACGAAAATTATATAGGTGATACTCATGAGAAAAGAAATAGCAACTAAAATTGAATCGTTGAGAAGGGAATTCCCGTTACTATCAAAACAAAGTGCGGATTATATATTCAATGCCTTGGTTGTGCAAACATTATTTTTTAAGAATCCAGCGAATACATTAGAACAAGGAAATTTACAAAAAATTATTGTTGATGGGCAAAAAGACGGCGGAATAGATTGTATTTTGAATGACTTAGACTCCGAAGATTCTGATATGGTATTCATTCAATGCAAATATCATGAAAGCTTACCGTTGGAAGATATTAAAGCAGCTTTAGATAAAATGTATGGCGCGTATTTAAACTTGATTAATGCAAAATATAGCTATTACAAAGAAGAACTAATTAGTCAATATACAGAATGTCAGTACGAAATGACTGATTTAGCTAAAGTTAAATTTATTCTATGCACATCAGCACCACAAAGTGGTACAAAAATAAAAAGTATTACAAATTATTTTGGTACTATCATTGGAGACAATACAAATATAGTATTAGAAATATATTTTGAAAAAGATATAGTGGAAAAAATAATAGAATTTGATTCTTTGAGAAGAACGGTTAGTACTGGCACAATTAAAATTGATGAATCAAATAATTATTTAGTTTACAGTGAAGAAAAAGATGTTGAAAACGCAATTGTTGTTAATGGATCTGCTTGGTCTATCAAGCAATTATATTCACAACATCATTTAGCCTTGCTATCAAAAAATTTGCGGTTTTTTGTTAAGGCAAAAGAAATAGATTCAGACATAAAAAAGTCCATAGATATCTACAAGAAAAAGTTTTGGTATAAGAATAATGGTATAACAATAATTTGTGATAAATTTGATGTGTCAGGTAGGGAAATTCATTTGTTTGGATTTTCAATAATCAATGGCGGGCAAACAACTACATTGATAGGACTGAATGATGGAATTTCTGAACAGAATGATTTTTATCTTCCTATTAAAATTATAGCGACACAAGGTGAAACAGAAAAAGATAGACAGCAATTTGTTTTTGATATAGCAATTGCTACAAATTCACAAAAGGCAATTAAGAAATCTGATTTGAAAGCTAATGAACCAGAACAGTTGCTATTTGGAACTGAAATCAGACAAAAAGGTGTATTTTATAGAACTAAAAGAGGTGAAGAAATACCATCTACTTATAAGGAAAAAAATAAAAACCTTGATTTATTAAAGGCATCAAAACTTGGTTTGGCGGGTATTTATTTAATGCCGGGGACAGCAAGAAGCAAGCCAAGTATTATTTTTGATGACAATACAACATATTATGAAGGATTGTTTGTTAAAAATAGAGAAAATTCAGCTTTAAGCATAAAAGATTTATTATATATTGATGTGTATTTTGATTCAAAATTTAGAAAAGAATATGCAAAGAATACAAAACAATTAAAACGAGTTTCATTTGCTAATAATGCACGAACATTATGTTTAGCATATTCAGGGTTTCTATCAAAAAAACTTAATGGGGGGTTTTCGGAAGAACAAATTAAGACTATTTGCAATTTTGATTATAAGGATGAAAAAAGCATTAAAAATGTTCAAAAAATTCTTTCTGATCCTTCTGCGATGAATGGCGTTTTTAATAAAAAAGCCTATGAAAATTTAGATGAATTAGAAAATAAGTTATATAAGATTTTTTCTTTTGTTTGTAAACAAGGAGCTTCTATTTTTGATTCAGTAAGTCAAGACGAAACAATGGACGAATCAAATTGGCTTAAAAAGGATGTGTCTTTTTATAGAATAATTGCTAATTCCTACGATGATTTACAAGAATTAATTGAGACAAATGGTGAATTGTTTAGTATTTTTATAAAATAAAGATTTTAATTTATTAAAATCAAATAGCGATATAAAATAATAACGAAAAACAGCCCTTTGGGTGCTGTTTTTTCGATAGAAAGAACTTTTTGTATATAAAAGATTTTTGATTTGGTGAGAAAGTGAGAGTGGCATACTGGGTAGGGGGGTAAAAAACCCCCCTAAAAACACCCCCTTGCGGGGCCGCAAAATCACGCAAGTTTTCGCAAAATCAAAAATCAAACGCTGTGACGAAATGACCATTTTAAAAAGTTGTATTATAGGATGGGATGTGATATGACAATTTATAAACATGCAAGGTTTCATGGTAAAGTACAAAAAATACTTGATGCGCAATCTCAGTTAAACCGTAAACTAGTATCAGTTGTTATGAGTGATGGGATGACTAGATATGATATGTTTTTTGAAGATAGCATAAAAAAATATACTTATATTCACGAACATACAAGGTTTGGCGGAAAAGTTGTAAAAATTATTGATCAATATAAACAAAATGGTTATACATTAGTTTTTCATGTTATGGGCGATTTAGCAACCAGACATGAACTATTTTTTGAAAAAGAAGTACAATGAATTTCTTGGTTCGTTATTACACAATATATATGCATTACATAAAATATTTGCTTTTATATTATGTAACCTTTTGACCGACACACATACCCAAAAAACACATTTCAACCCATCGAGACATTAAAAAAGCCTGTAAATCTCTAACGATTTCGGGCTTTTTAATTTTTTAAAATTTTTTGACTGAACGGCGAAACCGCAAAATTTTTCTAAAAAAGTTGAAAATCGTTGACAAACGGGAAAAGCAATGTTAAAATAAAAATAGATTGTATACAATCTAATTGAAAATATAGGAGAATAGGAAAATGTCTGTTTACGATTTTAACGTTAAAGACCGTTCAATGAACGATGTCAGTTTAGGAGATTATAAGGGGAAAGTTCTTCTTATAGTCAATACTGCCACGGGGTGCGGGTTTACGCCGCAATACAAAGGACTTGAAGAACTTTACAGAAAATATAAAGACCAAGGGTTTGAAGTGCTGGATTTTCCGTGCAATCAATTTTTCAGTCAAGCCCCGGGCAGTGATGAAGAAATACACTCTTTTTGCACTCTTAAATACGACACGACTTTTCCGAGATTTCATAAAATCGAAGTGAACGGCGACAATGCCGACCCGCTTTATGCCTATCTTACAAAGCAGAATAAGAAGGGTAAAACGCAAAAAATCAAATGGAATTTTACAAAATTTCTCATTTCTAAAAACGGCGAAGTTATAGACAGATTTTCGCCGATGACAAAGCCCGAAAAAATAGATAAATTTATTAAGAAGGCGCTTGAAGAATAATATGGATAACTTAAAAGAAGAAATGTTAAAGTTGGATAATCAACTTTGTTTTTCTTTATACGCGACGGCAAAAGAGATTATCAGAAGATACAAACCGCTTCTCGATAACTTCGGTATAACCTACACGCAGTATATTACTCTGCTTGTTTTATGGGAAAAAGACGGGCTTAAAGTTAAAACGCTCGGTGAAAGATTATATCTCGATTCGGGAACGCTTACTCCGCTGCTAAGAAAGTTAGAGAGTAAAGGGTATATCTTAAAGAAAAAGGACACGAAAGACGGTAGGGAAACGACGGTTTATTTAACGAACAAAGGACGAGAACTTAAAGAAAAAATAATCGTAGTGCCTGCTACGATGGGCGCTTGCGTAAAACTCGAATCAGACGATTTGTTGCTTTTACAGAAATTATTGAGAAAGGTAAGGAGCGGTTTAGCGGCTGAATAGGCACGGTTAAAGAAAACAAAAATAAAGGAGAAAAGATATGATTATTAAAGCAGTAAAATTTAGGCGTGACGGGTTTTATACCCAGCCGTTTGCCTTCGGCGGAGAAGAAGGCGCGGATAAGTTCGATAAAAACGTTCGCTATCGCGGCAGTTTGCAAAACTATCTTATCGACACGGGCAGAGAAGTTATTTTAGTCGATACGGGGCTTCCCGCGGGAACGCCCGAAGAAGTGCTTAACGAGAACAGTTTCGGCTTTACAGGGTTCGATATTTGCAATTATATGGACGCATTTAAGAATCTCGGTTATAAGCCCGAACAAGTAACGAAAATTCTTTTAACGCACAGACACGCCGACCACTCGGGCGAACTGAAATCTTTCCCGAACGCTGAAATTTACGTAAACGAAGAAGAAACTTCGGCGGAAGAACTTAAAGGTCTTAGCAACGTAATTCCCGTAAAGTTTACGGATGGGGCGTATTATAACTTTCCCGAAAGTCAACTGGTAGCGGACGGCGTTTATTATATTAAGGCGAAAGGACATACAAAGGGCAATAGTATAGTGATAGTGGAAGACGGCGGGCTTTTCTATATGATACACGGCGACATAACTTACGTTGACGAAGCGTTGTACGAAGATAAACTCTCCGTAGTTTTTGATGATTTGGGCGCAGCACGCGAAACGCAGAATCGGATTCGTGAATTCATACGAAATCACCCGACCGTATATTGCGGAACTCATACCCCGCAAGGCTACGAAAATTTGGAGAAAAAGCGCGTTATGGATTTAGATAATCCCGTGCCGACTATTTTTCCCGAAATAGATTTTTCTAAAAGTAAAGCAAGCGGTAAATACGTTTGTTCGGTTTGCGGCTACGTTTACGACCCCGCTGAAAACGGCGGCGTGGCGTTTAGCGATTTACCCGAAGACTGGAAATGCCCCCGTTGCAAACAGGGAAAAGATAAATTTAACCCAGCATAAAAAAGGATAATACGACGGTTTATAATTTTAAGGTTAATGGCAAAAATTCGAATTCTTTATTCGGCATAAAATGGGGCGGACGAAAACTCTTTTGACTTTTCGTCCGTTTGCTTATTTTGGGGCAAAAACACGAATTTTTTGATACTTTTAAATATTAAAAAACCTCTTAACACCAAAAAACCCAAAAAACTTTTAAAAAACGCTTGACTTAGAGTTAACTCTAACTTTTATAATATTACCGTAAACAATAAACGGGGGCAGACGTTATGGGTTATTCTATATCGGAAATTGCAAAAATGTTAAACGTTTCCGCTTACACAATACGTTATTATGATAAAGAAGGACTTTTCCCGATGGTAAAGCGAGTGAACGGAATACGGGTTTTTGAAGACAAAGATTTTCCTTGGCTTAGATTATTAAACTGCTTAAAGAATACGGGTATGCCTATTAAGAAGATAAAAGAATATCTTGATTTATGTAAAGAAGGCGACGCGTCTCTAAAAAAAAGACTTAATCTTATTTTGGAACAGGAAGAAAAGGTTAAAAAAGAAATCGGTATTCTCGAAAACAACTTAAAGGAAATAGAATTCAAAAAGGCGTATTACGAAACGGCAATCGCAAACGGCGGAGAAAGTGCCGTAAAAGACTGGCCGAGTGTTTGTGCGACTATGGATAACGACGAAATCCCCGAAAATAAAAAAGGACGGTAAAAAAATGACAAATTCAGTAAAAGAATGGGATAAAGTTTTCCCTAAAGACGAAAGCGTAGATCATAAAAAAATCACCTTTCGCAATCATTTCGGCATAACGCTTGCGGCGGATATGTATTGTCCGAAAAATTTCAGCGGCAAACTTCCGGCAATAGCGGTCAGCGGACCTTTCGGTGCGGTAAAAGAACAGTCTAGCGGATTATATGCGCAAGAGATGGCAAAGCGCGGGTTTTTGACTATTGCGTTCGACCCGTCGTTCACAGGTGAAAGCGGCGGAGAACCGAGATATATGAATTCCCCCGATATCAACGTGGAGGATTTTCAGGCTGCGGTCGATTACCTTTCTAATTTCGATAGCGTTGATAAAGAAAAGATTTCAATTATCGGTATTTGCGGTTGGGGCGGTATGGCGTTGCAGACAGCGTGTATAGATACGAGAATAAAGGCGACGGTGTCCGTAACAATGTACGATATGACGAGAGTAACGGGAAACGGTTATTTCGATTCCGCGGATAACGAAGAGGCTAGACATCAGGCACGCGTTGCAATAAACGAACAGCGGACGGAAGATTTTAAAAACGGAAGTTATAAATTAAACGGCGGGGTGGTAGACGATCCGAGCGAATATCCGCAATTCGTAAAAGATTATTACGCGTATTATAAAACGCCGCGCGGGTATCATCCGCGCAGTCTTAACAGCAACGGCGGCTGGAATTCGACCGCGGGAACTTCGCTTTTGAATACAAGACTGTTTTACTATGCGTCGGAAATCAGGAACGCCGTTTTGATTGTCCACGGAGAAAAAGCGCATTCGAGATATTTCGGAGAAGACGCGTTCAAACTTTTAAAAGGCGATAACAAGGAACTGTTTATCGTTCCCGACGCCACGCATTGCGATTTATACGACGGCGGCGAAAACAAAGATAAGATACCGTTTGATAAAATAGAAAAATTTATACGGGACAATATTAGATAAAGGAGAAGAATTATGAAACTTAACAACGGAATAGAGATGCCGCCTGTCGGCATAGGAACATTTTTACTATCACCGCAGGACGCAGAAAACAGCGTTAAAGAGGCGCTTAAAATGGGTTACCGTATGATAGATACGGCAAACTGCTACGTAAACGAAAGAGCTGTAGGGCGTGGTATGAAACAAAGCGGAGTAAAAAGAGAAGAAATCTTTTTATCTACTAAACTTTGGCCGACCGAATACGAGAACCCGAACGCAGTCGAAGAAACGCTTGAAAGGCTTGGCACGGATTATATCGACTTGCTCTTTTTGCACCAGCCCACGAAAAACTGGCGCGAAGGATATAGGCAACTGATTAAAGCATATAAGCAAGGCAAAATTAAAGCGATAGGAGTTTCTAACTTTGAAGGCAAGTATATCGAAGAAGTTTTATCCGAGTTCGACGTTAAACCGCAGGTAATTCAGGTAGAGTGTCACCCGTTTTTCCCGCAGGAAGAGTTAAGAAAGATAACCGAAAAGGAAGACATAAAGATAATGTCGTGGTATCCGCTTGGCGGAAAAGGTATGACGGCGGAATTATTAGACAGCCCTATTGTTACGAAAATAGCAGCAAAACACGGCAAAAGTCCCGCGCAAGTCGTGCTTAAATGGCATACGCAGATGGGATTTATCGTTATCCCCGGCAGTAAGAACGCAGAGCATATCAAAGACAATATAGATATATTCGATTTTACGCTGTCTGATGAAGATATGAAAGAAATGGAAAAACTTAACAAGGGCGAAAGAAGATACACGAGAACGGAAGAAGCGCTTGACGGCTTTATGAACTGGAAACCGACTTACGAAAAGGAGTAATTATGAAAAAAGTATTGATTTTATCGGGTAGCCCGAGAAAAGGCGGGAATTCGGATATTCTATGCGACGAGTTTATGCGCGGGGCGTTGACAAGCGGAAATCAGGTGGAGAAGATTCGCGTTTCCGAAAAGAAGATAGACTTTTGCAGCGGTTGTTATTACTGCCAAAAATCGGGTGGTGTGTGCGCTAAAAAGGATGATATGGCGGAAGTTTTGCAAAAGATGATAGATGCGGACGTAATAGTTCTTGCAAGTCCCGTGTATTTTTATTCGATAGACGCACAGTTAAAAGCGCTTATCGACAGAACGGTAGCAAGGTGGACTGAAGTAAAGAATAAAGAGTTTTACTATATTGTAACCAGTGCAGACGAAGAAAAAGAGTCGCAGGAGCGCACGATTGAGTGTTTCCGCGGTTATGCCGATTGCGTAGAAGGTGCGGTCGAAAAGGGAATAATTTACGGCACGGGTGTTTATGAAAAAGGCGAAATAAACAATTCGCCCGCATTAAAACAAGCCTACGAAATGGGTAAATCGATATACGATTAGGGAAAAGAACTCGATATTTAACGCAACAGTATGTGTTTTGGGGATATTAATTCTTGCAATTCATATCGCAAATATTTTAGCGAAAAAAGGGAAGAGAAAAGACGAAAAAACTCTTCTCGTATTTTTCGTGTTTACGGCGGTGCATTTTGCGGTCTATCTTACCTTTACTCTTATCAAGATAAACTACACGAGTAATGCTTTTATAACTTTTTTCTACACGTTATTTTACGTGTTTAACAATTTAGAAGTATTATTACTGTTGGACGATGAAAAAGCACTGATAGATTTTTACGATAACAATCAGGAACTGTGCGTTAATACCGAATAGATAGATTAGAGACGTTAAAAGGTTGACAGGCGCCGAAATAAAAGAGTATAATTAAATCGTCCTTGAAACGATAGGGACGCCGATAAAGTTTTAATAAGAAGGAGTAGGAATTATGAGTAAATCGAAAAACAATTTAAGTTTCATTGTTTTGGGCTGCGGAATATTGCTTTCCGCTCTGGTGCTTATCTTTATGACCTTGACGGGCATAGATTACGACGTGTTAATAGGAAAGGCACATTTTTCCGTTTATGAATTATTGTCTTACGGCGATAAGACGAGAATAGGCGTCGTGCTCGCTATGGCTTTCGTGATCGTAGCGCTCGTTACCGCTGTTGTCATAATCGCGTTTAAACTTCTCAACAAGAAGTTTAAATTCGGCGGCTGTCTTGCTCTTATTGCGGCGGTTTTATCTTTGGCAGCAGGAATTATGTTCTTCTGTGTAAAAGGATTGATAGGGGAAAGCGACAACGGACTTGTATCTCTTGCTATCGGTTCTATCCTTTGCGGAATACTCGCTATACTTAACGCTTTCGTGTTGGGCTTTTACGCTGTAAAGGAACTTAAAAAATAATAAATCGTATATTTTTCGGCAAACGGTATGGACATTAAAAACGTAGTGATTACGGGTGCGAGCGACGGTATAGGTAAAGCCGCGGCAAAGCGGTTAAAGGCTCTCGGGCATAACGTAATTATCGTCGGGCGTTCAAAAGAAAAAACCGAAAGGGTCGCGCAGGATTTGGGCGCGCCCTTTCATATTGCCGATTATTCGCGGCTTGACGACGTCGTCCGTCTTGCGGAAGAGTTAAACGCCTACGACCGTATCGACGTTTTATGCAACAACGCGGGCGGCGTGTTGGCGGAACGCACGGAAACGGCGGACGGTATAGAGCGGACTTTTCAGGTGAACGTTTTAGGCGGATTTTTACTTACGAGACTTTTGATGGGTAAACTAATAGAAAGCCGCGCGACCGTTATACAGACTTCGAGCATAGCGGCAAATCTTTTCGGTGCGGATTTCGACGGCAAAGACTTTTTGAACGAAAAAAATTACGCGCCGTTTAAGGCGTACGGTTACGCAAAGTTAGAAGATATTCTGTTTACCCGCGAACTCGACAGAAGATTTAGAGATAAGGGTATAAACGCGGTGGCGTTCGAACCCGGGGTGGTGAGAACGAATTTTGCGGCGGAGAGTAAGGGTTTCGTAAAATTCTGTTATCACTCGCCGCTTAAATACTTTTTCACCGTAACGCCGGACAAAAGCGCAAAGCGGCTCGTTCGCCTTGCGACGGGCGCACCCGATAAAGATTTTATTTGCGGCGAAGTTTACGGCAAAGTCAAGCCTATGAAACTGAAATTCAAAGACGAACGCGGCGAAGTAGCCGAACGCCTTTGGGATTTATGCGAAAAACTGACCGATAAATATTGTTAGAAAATAATATTTTTGATTACTAAAAGAATAAGCGCGTTTGAAAACTCAAACGCGCTTATTCTTCTAAACCTAATAAATAATCTGCGGAAACTTTATATTTTTTACATATTGTAATAATAAATTCGGTATTCGGTAAACTTTTGCCTTTTTCCCAAAGAGAAACGGTGTCTTGTGAAACGGAAATACTTTTTCCAAAGTCGCTTTGAGTTAATTTGTTATCAACCCTTATTTCTTTAATTCTTTGTGAAATTATGTTTTCCATACAAATATTCTACGAAAAAATCTCGTAAAATATTTGACATACGAGAAATTCTCGTATATAATAAAAACAAAAGTATTAAAAGGTAAATAAATCTAAAAAATGGAGATATAAATTTTATGGCTAAAAACTTTGCATCTAATTTAAATAGAATTTTTTGTATTTTTGTTTCTATAATGTGTATTCTGTTAATATTCCCATTGTGTTATGGCTGTTCTGGTGATAACGGTTTAAACACAAATGTTAAAAACAATGATGCTGATTATATTAAAAACAATGATGCTGATTATAAATTTAATGCAGTCGTTCAACATATTAAAAATAAAGGCTCATATAGTAATAATGGGTATAGCATTAGCGTTAGAGAAGGCAAGTATATTTTTATGCTAATGTATCACCACTCAACGGGCGTTATTTCTTTAAATTGTAGTTATTCGGAATATAGTGAAACCGTAATATTTAATTTGCAAATAAAAGATACGAAAGGGAAATATACGTGGACGACGCTTTACGATGACTATCGCATGAGTGGTACGCTTACTGCAAGTAATGTTTACCTTTCTTTGGATTATAGTAATTATCCCTCCTCTATTGAATCTAGGTTTTGGCTTGCCTCAGACGACTTGGCGGACATATGTATAAAGTGTTTTAGTGGAATTTTGTATTACGATATAGGCACCGTCAGCATTGAAGATTTTGGGTTTTCTTCAAAATATAGTGCTAAAAAATAAAGAATTAAATCAAATAGAAATTTTATAGCCGCCGTGCGAAATTCCGCACGGCGGCTATATTATAAATTTAACATTTTTTATTTTAAAATCTTTTGTCCGCCCATAAACGGCTGTAAGACTTCGGGGATAGTAACCGTGCCGTCGGCGTTCTGGAATTGCTCGATAATGGCGGGGAAAACGCGGCTCG
>Ga0247611_10003955_pt1 | contig 21240 bp, 17 predicted proteins | sample 177DNAGHGhighgp2_FD_192422 | JGI IMG/M metagenome (GOLD analysis project Ga0247611, IMG submission 192422) | Sheep rumen microbial communities from Palmerston North, Manawatu-Wanganui, New Zealand - 1770 DNA GHGhigh gp2 | ecosystem: Host-associated > Mammals > Digestive system > Stomach > Rumen...
CTCCTTCCCGGAAAGATGGACGGAATAGGTTGGTTTGCCGCTGAAACCCTGAAGCGGATAACCCAAGCCCATCCCGAACACGATTTCTATTTCTTTTTCGACCGGAAATACGACTCATCCTTTCTCTTCAGCCCTAATGTACATCCTGTGGTTCTCTGTCCACAGGCTCGGCATCCAGTGCTGTGGTACCTGTTCTTTCAGTTCAGCATGAAGCATGCGCTGAAACGTTACAGGATTGACCTCCTCCTTTCGCCCGACGGCTATCTGCCCCTCGATGTCAAAGTACCTACCCTCACTGTCATCCATGATATCAATTTCGAGCATGGCAAAGACTATCTCAAGCCCTCGCACCAGCGATACATGACATATTTCTTCCCGCAGTTTGCGCGCTACAGCACCCGTATAGCCACTGTGTCGGAGTTCTCCAAAAGCGACATCGCAGCCACCTATCATATTAATCCGGACAAAATCGACGTAGTGTACGACGGCGCCCACGAAGGCTATCGCCCCCTGTCGCTGCAAGAACAACAGTCAACCCGTGCACGATACACCGGCGGCAATCACTACTTTATTTTTATCAGCACCATCCTACGCCGGAAAAACCTGGCTACCCTGTTGACCGCTTTTGACCGCTTCAAGACTAGTGACACAGAAGGTTTCAAACTGGTAGTGGTAGGCCATCGCGCCTGGTGGAAAGACGAACTGAAGCATGCCTACGATACCATGAAGCACAAGGAAGACGTGCTCCTCATTGGACGCGCCGAGCCCGAAGAGCTCTCCTTGCTGCTGGGGTCGTCCAAAGCACTGGTGTATCCCTCGCTTTTCGAAGGCTTTGGCATTCCCATTCTCGAAGCCTTCCACTCCGAAGTGCCCGTGGTCACCTCCAATACCACTTCCATGCCCGAGGTGGCCGGCGATGCAGCCCTGTTGGTTCCTCCCACCGACACCGACCGTCTTGCCGAAGCACTCAGACAGTTGGCAGCTGACTCCGACCTCTGCGCCACCTTGGTGGAACGAGGCCGTCGGCAACGCACTCGCTTTGGTTGGGATATCACTGCCGACTTGCTATGGGATAGCATGATGCGAACCATATCAAACTTCAATTCACCTGTAGTTAGATGAAGTCCATTTCCATACTGACTCTCATGCTTCTGATGGCCACAGTGCTGCAAGCCCAGCCGGGTTCCACGGCGGACACCTCCGAGCACACCAATTTGGTATACAACGGGTCGTTCGAGGAATACCGTATGTGTCCCAAACGCATCGATGCCGTCGGAGTACTCTCCATTGTTGACTGCTGGTACCAGCCAACGAAGGGCAGTGCAGACTATTATAATGTATGCGGGAGCAAGGAATGCGGAGTGCCGGTCAATAAGTTGGGGCGGCAAGAACCCCGCGACGGCGATGGTTATTGTGGGATATACTGCAGTCGGAATGACTATCGCGAGTATCTGCAAACTCGTCTGCGCCGCACGCTGAGAGCCGGCGACAGCATTCGCCTCACCTTCTATGCCAGCCTGTCGGAGGAATCGACCGGTGCCGTGTCGACCCTCGCGGCTCTTTTTACCCATGACAGAATCAGTGACACCGTGCGCACACTCTTCCTCCACAAGGAACAACGCCATGTGGCCGACGGCATTACGCAGACCGTTGCATGGCCCTACGAACCTCAGATAGTCAACCCCGTTGAGCATCACCTCGTGAATACCAGGGGATGGGAGTGCATCACTGGGACATTTGTCGCACAAGGAGGCGAACAATTCATTACTATCGGGAATTTCCACACCGCCGAACGGTCGGGTTATACCGACCCCGACTCGCTCACCCAGCTTCTGCCCGGAGCGTACTATTATATTGATGATGTGCGTGTGGAGTGCCTCAACTGCCCACCCCCCGAGGCTGACGATCTCAATGTCGACTCCGCCTACCTCACCGCCGAGCAACCTTCGTTCAGTGTCGGCGGCATTTTTGTCCTCAAGGAAATCTTTTTCGAATTCGATAAGAGTACCCTCCTGCAGCAATCCTATTTCGAACTGATGAAGCTCATGACACTGCTGGAGACCTATCCAGAAATGCAGATAGAAATTGGCGGGCACACCGATGGCAAAGGTAGCGACGGCTATAACCAGCGTCTGTCGGAGAATCGAGCCAAAGCTGTAGTTGATTTTCTGGTGTCGAAGGGTATCGACATCAAGCGTTTGAAGTATAAGGGATATGGGAAAAGCATGCCCGTAGCAACCAACGACACCGATGAAGGCCGCGCCCTCAACCGCAGGGTGGAATTTCGAATCCTTGCCATGTGATGGCTGTATAGCCTGACTTCTGCTGCAGGTGTCTTAAACTGTGCTGTACCCCAATCTTTCCAGAAAGCACCGATGTTCTCCAGTGTATGTCTGCCGCATTCTGCAGCGGTGCATTGCGCCATAGTAATGAGACCGCGTACGTTGTCTTGCTGTGCGGTTCCATTTGTCTGTTCAACGGTGGTTTTTCGAAGAACAACCGTTGAACGATTGACGGAGGGATTAAGAATGTAGGAACGAGGCAAGCCGATGGTGCGACGTGGCGCAGTTATTGGAATAAGATGCAAAAGGGCAAGGCGTTTGGAGGGTAATACACAACAAAAGAGGTTGTCCGCAGTGGACAACCTCTTTTGTTGTGTAGGTATCGGATAGTGACTATTCGATGGTGCGGTAGAAGGAGACGCGGCGGTTGAGCCAGTAGTGGATGTCGCCGAAAGCAACGGTCTTACCCTTCCAATCAACGGAGAGGCGGTCGGCATCGACACCATACTTGTTAACCATGAGACGCTTGACCTCTTCAGCACGCTTCTGGGAGAGCTTCATGTTGTAAGCATCGGAAGCGGTGTAGTCGCAGAAACCAACGATGGTGAGTTTCAGGTCGGGGTTGTCCTTCATGACGCGGGAGATGGCCTTAACCTTGATCATCTCGTAGGAAGAGACGTGCCAATCATCGTTAGCATAGAGGACGGAGAAGGGGAGAGCATAGTAGTTGAGCTGGTCGGCTTTGAGTTTGTTGAGGATGTTGTTCAAGCTGTCGGAGACGCGCTGAGCACGGATAAGTTCATCCTTGTTGACGTTGTTTGCCTGGGCAGTGAGTTTCTCGATTTGGTCTTTAAGTTTCTTCTCGTTGTTCTGTGCTTGGGCAAGTTCGTCTTTCACAGCCTCGTTCTCAGCAGTGAGAGCGTCGAAGTTCTCCTTGGTCAGGAGTGCGCGCTGGGCGATGAGCTCTCTGTCGGCAGAGGTGATGCCAAGGTGGAAGAGATAACCAACGGTGGCCAAGAAGTCGGTGTGGTGAACGCCAACGCCTTTTTTCCAGAAAGCGGGGGCATCGCCGATAACATCGCCTTCAAGTTCGAAATAGAGCAGGTCGTTGTCGCAGACACGGTAGCTGGCACCGATACCGGCGTCAAACTGGATACCCCAGTTATACATGGCGCGGGCCTGGTTGATGCTCCAAGCCAATCCACCACCAGCGAAAACGTAGATGGAGAAACGACGGTTGGGATCCCAGTTGTGGAACGAGTTGTTCAGAGAGAACACGTAGTCAGCAGTGACAGCGAAGTGTCTGTCCATGGTGATAGCAGAGTCGGTAACGCCCCAGTGGGAGACCCAAGGATTGGCCTGTCTCTGTTTATCGTAGCCTTTGTTGGAATTGAGCACACTGGGCCAGTTGCCGCGGATGCGGAAGAAGGTGCCGCGGTCGATTTCTTTCTGGAGGGTAATTCCGGGACCAAAGTTCAATCCGCCACCCCAGAAAGGACTGTTGACGTTGTAGAACTGCTTCACATCGGGCTCGTACATCAGGGAGAAGTTCGGACCGATACTCCAATTGCTCCAGAAACCATACTGAGGATACTCGGGAACCTCCTTCTGAGCAAAGGCACTGCCTGCAAAAGCTATCATGCAGAACAGTACCGCGAGTTTTGATACTTTTTTCAACATACTGATATTCTTTGTGTTATTATTGTTTTTTGTCTATGTTTCAAATTGCAAAGATACAACTTTTTTTTTACAAAACATCTTTTTTTTATTTGATACTCATTTTTTTTCAGTTTTTCACCCGTATGAGAGGAGCATTGACTGTTTTTTTATTAGTGGATGAGATTTATTCTTGCCGAATCACTTTTTTTGTGTATATTTGCAAATTATTTCAATCCTATATTATTATGAGAACAATTAATTTGGATATTCAGCATTTGTCCCACTTTTGTGGTGACACAGACTTGTCGGCCATGAGTGCCGAGGTATTGAAAGCCAGAAAAGTTTTGATGGAAGGCAGTGGCAGAGGGAATGATTTCCTTGGTTGGGTGACACTCCCCGAGGATGTGACACCGCAATTGGTTGATAATATTAAAGGCGAAGTGGCTCGCTTGTCGTCGAAGGCTAAGGTTTTTGTCGTTGTGGGCATTGGTGGCAGTTATCTGGGTGCAAGGGCAGTTATCGAGGCCTTGCAGTCGGAGTTTGCCGCTGTGCAGCGTGATGGAAAGTTTCCGTTAGTGGTGTATGCAGGCCATACGTTGAGCGAGGATTATTATTGTCAGTTGATGGAGTTGTTGGAGCGTGAGGACTATGCGGTGGCTGTAATTTCCAAGTCGGGTACCACTACAGAGCCTGCTGTAGCTTTCCGCATCATTAAGGCTCACTTGGAGAAGAAGTACGGCAAGGCCGAGGCAGCTCAGCGCATTGTGGCCATCACCGATGCCCATAAGGGTGCATTGCACGATATCGCCGTGCAGGAGGGTTACCATACGTATGTCATCCCTGACAATGTGGGTGGAAGATTCTCGGTATTGACGCCGGTAGGTTTGCTGCCTATTGCAATGGCTGGTTATGATATCAACCTGTTGTTACAAGGTGCCCGCGATATGCGCCGTTTATGCGTAGAGAAAGATACCCTGGCGGATAATCCAGCCCTGTTGTATGCTGCTGTACGCAATGTGTTGTACCGAAAAGGACGGAAGGTTGAAATACTGGAGAATTTCGTGCCCCAGTTAAAGTATTTGAGTGAGTGGTGGAAGCAGCTTTATGGCGAGAGCGAGGGCAAAGAAGGCAAGGGAATTCTTCCGCACAGCTTGAGCTTCACGACCGACCTTCATTCGATGGGTCAGTATGTTCAGGAGGGTGAGCGGTTGATGTTTGAAACGGTGCTGAGTGTGGCGCAACCACGTCATTCAATTGCCATCCCTGACGACGAGCAGAATCTGGACGGCATTAATTATTTATTGGGCAAGTCGCTTACGGAGATTAACCACAATGCCGAGTTAGGAACGATTCTGGCCCATTGTGACGGTGGTGTTCCCGTATTGAGGATAGAGGTGCCTGAAGTTGATGAGTATTATCTTGGGCAGTTAATCTATTTCTTTGAGTTTGCCTGCGGTGTGAGCGGATATGTGCTTGGTGTGAATCCTTTCGACCAACCCGGTGTCGAAGCCTATAAAGAGAATATGTTCCGCCTGCTGGGTAAACCCGGCTATGCCGACAAATAATACGCTTTATTATAATATGTAATAAGTGCCGGCTTCATTTTGTGGAGCCGGCACTTATTGTTTCAGAACGGAAGGTCGCCGAGAGGGGCAGTTTCGTTGTTAAGGATGGTTGACAACGGGTCGGGTTCGTGGTTGCTTGATTCCTCGGGACGGGGGCGGTTGCCCAGGACTGTGAAATTGTCGGCGACCACTTCGGTGATATAACGTTTGTTGCCGTCTTTGTCCTCCCACGAGCGGGTTTGGAGTTTACCTTCGACATAGATCTGGGTGCCTTTGCGGAGAATCTTTTCAGCAATCTCTGCGAGGGTCCGCCAGCACACCACGTTGTGCCATTCGGTTTGTTCGATACGCTCTCCATCGCGGTTGCGGCGATATTCGGTGGTGGCAAGTGGGAATGATGCTTTCTTAACCAAATTGGATGCTTCGTCGTTACGGTCTTGGGGGAAGGCTACGACATCAGGGTTCTTTCCCAAATTGCCAATAAGTATAACTTTATTTACGCCTATCATGTATTGAATAGTTTAGTTCTTTAGCATTTTCGAGTCTCATATTATGTAGCATTTGCCACATAATGATGGTGCAAAGATAATATTTTTTTGTCAAACTGAGAGAGGAAAAATATTCACATTTCCGACAAGTATCTGTCTATCAAACGCGAAATAGGGAGAGTTTTTATGTCGGTGATGGCAATTGGGAGCATATATTCTGGTATTTTGCAGGGTTGTCGATTGAATTTTACATGTAGAAACTGGGCTTTGATGGTCCGGTGGGTAAGCTGGTGAGTATATTCGGGACCGCATTGGATGGAGAGTGGCTTCTCGCCAAACCATTCGATGAGTTTGTCCTCGGCCGTGGCCAGGAGGTGTTGTGAGGCGATGGACTGGGTGGTCTCGAACAGCGGGGGCTCGTAGAGGCCTTGCCAGATGTCGCCAGGCCCGCGCTGATGCATGAGCATGGTTTGTCTGGGTAGTTCCCAGCGTGTGTCGAGGTAGTAGAAGTAACGTGTGGTAGCCTGTTTGTGGAGGGGTTTAGCAGGGAGTAAAGCAACTTGGCCTTCGTTGCGTGCCACACATTCCTGGTAGAAAATGCAGGATGTGCAGTCGGGTTCAATAGGTTTGCAGAAGATGGAGCCGAAGTCCATGATGGCTTGGTTGAACAGGTCGGGACGCTTCTTGTCGATCAGTTTGGCCAAGAGTGTTTCGAACTCGCGGTAGGCGGCAGTCGTGCCTATGGGGGTGTGGATTCCATATAGACGGGAGATGAAGCGGTAGACATTCCCGTCGATGACGGGGTAGGGGAGCCTGAAGGCAAATGAGGCGATGGCGGCAGCGGTATAGGGACCGACGCCTTTGAGGGACAGGATGTCTTTGTAGGTGCCCGGGAATATCCCGTCTAAATCGTATGCAATATGGCGTGCAGCGGCATGTAGGTTCCGGGCACGGGAGTAGTAGCCGAGTCCTTGCCAGCTTTTCAACACCTGTTCGGTGGTGGCAGCAGCAAGGTGTTGGACGGTGGGGTATTCATGTATGAAATGATGATAGTAGTCGAGACCCTGTTCTATCCGCGTCTGCTGAAGGATGATTTCGGACAGCCAGATGCGGTATGGGTCGTCGGTGTTGCGCCATGGTAGGTCGCGTCCGTTCTCGTGATACCAGTTTATGATTTTTTCAGCAAACATTGGAGGGCCAATTTTTCATTTTTCAGGGTCGTTTTTGTGAGTTTTGAACAGGTTATTCAGCCATAACTACTTGAAAAAGCTGTGTTAAATCTTTGTTTTTGATTTTTTGTAATACGATGTAATACAGAGGTGTGTATTTTACGATATGTTAAATAATTCTTTTTGCTCTGTTTTGGGACTCCAATTTTTTTGTCAATTCAAAAAAAAGTCCGACTTTTGCACCCGCTTTCCGAGATAGAAAGCACGTGTAAGTAACGAAAAAAATTAAATAAAAGTATAAAGTATATAGAATATGTCAAAGATTTGTGAAATTACCGGCAAAAAAGTGATTCGTGGCAACAATGTGTCACACTCGCGCATCCATACTAAGCGCACCTTTTCCCCCAACCTGCAGACCAAAAAGTTCTACATTCCCGAAGAGGATATGTGGATTACCTTGAAGGTCAGTGCAAAGGGTATGCGTATCATCAATAAGAAAGGCATCCTTGCCGCTCTTAACGATGCAGCTGCTCAAGGTCACCTGCAGTTCTAAGTCGTAGACAATGAGAGTCTAAATAAACATTTTTTATCAATCCCTAACAAGAAAGAGGTATCAACAATGATTGTAGTTCCTATTAAAGAAGGTGAAAACATCGAAAAAGCCCTGAAGAAATTAAAGAGAAAATTCGAAAAAACCGGTGTCGTGAAAGAACTTCGCGAGCGCCAGAAATTTACGAAACCTTCCGTAATCAACCGGGAACGCAGACAGAAGGCCATCTACGTTCAGCATCTGCGTCAGCAGGAGCTCGACAAGTAGTGGAGTCTGCATGAATCAGTCTAAAAAGGCAGGCCTGTTGAGGGCTTGCCTTTTTTTGATGGTTTCAGGTAGTGGGCCTTGCCGGAAAGGCAATATTAATCCATCTTGTCCGTTATCACACCATGATAAAAGATAAAATCAAAGAGGTCCCAGGACTGTTGTTTGTGACCGACAGCATGGAGTTCATGTCGTCGGCGGGACGTCGCCGTATGCTTGAGCAGCCTTGGATGAAAGAGGTTGAGGAGCTTCTCCGAGAGCAGAAACATGTCGATGCGATCAGGGCAGCCATGACTAATCCCGACAATGCCAAGGCCGTAAATGTCTTGCGGCACCAACTTATGCAGTTGCACGATATTCGCACTACCCTCCATAGTCTTCATACACATGTGTTGCTCGACGAGGTTGAACTGTTCGAGTTGAAAAACCTTGCCTATCTGTGCAACATCAGCAGGACTGCTCTTTCCGACATGGCGTTGGGACAGCTGTTCACTCTCCCCGACATTCGGCCGGTCTTTTCCATCTTGGACCCCGATGCCACGGGAGTCCCTAATTTCTATATCTACGACTCTTACGATGCACGTCTTGCACCTATCCGTCAGCAGATGAAGGTGGCGGACGACGGGCAGATGGCTGAACTCCTTGCTGAGCAGAATATAGTCCAGCAACAGGTGATAGAGGTGCTGTGCGACAGACTGTGGCCTTATTCCGAAGCACTGGATGCGGCGTTGGAGGGGATGGCATATATCGATTTCACCATGGCAAAGGCAGTCTTGGCGCAATCGTGGGATCTTGTCATGCCTGATATGTCGGGCGAGGGCTATTATTTCAAAGCGCTCTTCAACCCGAGACTGAAGCAGCACAACGAGAAGGTAGGCCTACGCTACCAGCCTGTGGATGTAGATATTACCCAAGGTGTAACGTTCATCACTGGAGCCAACATGGCTGGCAAGACGGTGTTGCTGAAAAGTGTGGGGTTGGCTCAGATGATGTATCAGTTTGGATTCCCACTGCCTGCGGGCAGCTGCTGTCTCCAGCCTGTCGACGATGTGGTGTTCTGTATCGGCGACGAGCAGAACGAGATGAACGGCTTGAGTAGCTTTGCCTCCGAGATAACAAGAATCAGCGAAGTGCTGTACCGCAGCCAGCAGGAGCGTCTTCTCGTTCTGATTGACGAGCCTGCACGTACGACCAATCCCGTCGAAGGGAAGGCCTTGGTGCAAGCCCTCGCCACCATTATGGATTCGAGAGATTCCGTCACCCTCGTCACCACCCACTACAGTCAGTTAGGGCTTGCCTGCCGTAGGTTGCGGGTGAAGGGATTTGTTGAGGAGCTGGTCGACACACCGCTCACAGCGGAGAATATCAACCGCTTCATTGATTATTCGTTGGTGGAAGACGATAGCGACGAAGTTCCCCACGAGGCGCTCCGTATTGCCGAGATGCTGTCATGCCATCCCGACCTTGTCTCCTCCGCGCGACAATTCCTTAATCATTAGCCCAAATCGGTTCGTGGGTTCCCCTCGTTTTTGACGGGCTTTATGCAATACTTTGTTTTCTATAGAAATGGATAAACCCAAATCGGTCGATGGAATATACCTATTCGAAATCTCCGATGGAGAAATATCCTATCTATCAACTTGGTATGCTACTAAGCGAAAGCCCCTACGGGGCAGGGATATTCCCCATGCATTGCACGATTCGGCAGGTGCTCCGTAGGAGCTCTCGCTTAATAGCCAACGTCATACCCCTCTCAAATTATACTCCGTAGGAGTTTTCGGTTTCCTAATGACCGATTTGGGATAAAGCTAAGGGGCTGCGAATGGCGGTAAAGCCTTCTTTTGTCCCGCAAACTAGATACCTCCAAAAAGAAACGGCGCCTTATGCAAGACGCCGTTTCTTTTAGATATGTTTGACAGGATAATCAATAGTCTCTGACCAGACGCACAGAGCAGCCGGTGGAGTAGGTGACGGTGTTCTGCATGGTGTTGTCGTTGGGGGAGATATGGAACGAATAGCCAGTGGTTCCGTTGACATGGCTGGCCGTCCAGTAGTTGCCGAGGATGCCGATATTTGTCGTGGAACTGCTGGTGCGTTCACCTGCTGCAGGCAGGAACACAGCACCTGCGGCCTCCATGATAGCCCAAGTGGCGGCGTTGTAGACATTAGTGGTGTAGCTGCTGTTGGTATTGACGAAAGTGATGCCGGCAGGGCAGGTCCAGTCGTCGGGCAGCAGGATATAGCCGGGGGTGCTCTCCACGGTGGCCATGCCCTTCAGGACGTTGGCATTGGGGCGCTGGGTCAGCAGGTAGGTCCATTCGCTGTAGGTAAGCGTACGCCACATGGCCATCTGGTTGCCGCCGTTGATAATGGGGTTGTAGTAGCCCCAGTCGGCGTTGGCATAGAAGTCAACCAGGTCATTGCCGTCTGTAGCCTCGGTATACTCGGTGTTGTTGGTAGTGGTCTCGTAGGGCATGAAACGGCCTGCGCCGCCATCCCATCCGCTAGTGCCATAGCCGAACAGGTCGACCCACGAGGAGCAGTAAGCCTGCATGAAGACGTTGTTATTGTCGCTACCGGCAATGTCGTACTGGTTAACGGCAAAGCGCCAGGTCTTGATACGGGGTCTGTATTGCAGATTGCCCTGCGAGAAGTTGATTCGCTTGTCGGCGCTCACACTGAAGATGCCGGGCAGGGCACCCTTCACTCTGGGGTGTTCGAGCATATAGATGCGGTTGTTCACGCTGTCGATGATCTGCTCATACATGTTGGTGATACTGTCGATGCGATCGTTGAGGGCAGCCACCTCGGCAGCCAGGATGGAGTCGACATAAGCCTTGTTCACAGCATCCAGGGGGTCGGTGGGATAGCTGAGATTCTTAATCTGGCCATAGGCGTTGTTGTTGATGTTTAGTACATCGGCCAGGCCCTGCGTCTCCTCATTTTGGGGCAGGATTACATAGTTGCTGTCGTTCAGGAAAAGGGTGTCGCCGCTGACGTAGAAGTGCAGGTCGTTGATAAACTGGCTCAGATGGGTGGGGTGGTTCAGCACGCTGTCCCATTCAATGGTACCGTTCCAGTTGCCGGAGTTGAGGATGACATAGGTGTTGTCGTTCAGGAAGAGGGTGTCGCCACTCACATATACATCGCCTGCTGTGACAAAATCCAGGTCGTTGATGAACTCGCTGAGATAGGTGGGGTGATGGAGCACGCTGTCCCATTCAATAGTGGTCATACCGGCACCCCCGCCGTTGTGGGGCAGGATGACGTAGGTGTTGTTGTTGAGGAAAAGGGTGTCGCCGTGCAGCGAAAGCTCCAGGTCGTCCTCGGTGAGGAAATCCAGGTCATTGATAAACTGGCTCAAGCGTGTGGGGGCATTGCGCAGACTGTCGTACAGGTAACCCCATTCGCGGAAGTGGGGGTCGCGTTCGTCGTAGACGAAGTCCTCGCCAAAGCGGTCGGCCACGGCAGCGTGGGTGGCGTAATGGGCATAGGGCACAGCCAGAATCTTCTGTGTGGTGGCCAGGGTGTAATTGTTACCACCGTAGGGGTCGATTTCGCTGACAATGAAGTAAGGCCCCTGAGCCCAGTCGATGTTGGCGAATTGGTCGGAGTTCTCGCCAACCACCAGTGTGAAAAGACCGTTGCCGTTGGTGGTGACGTTTTCAGTCTGTTGGTATACCTGAGGACCGTTGGCGGCGCCTTGCACGATGGCAATGCGTACGCTCACGGTGCGGTTGGCCATCAGTTGGCCTGCAGCGTTTCTCACCACTGCCTGATAGTTGAATCCTTTGGGTGTTTGGGCGAACACAGCGCCGGCAAACAGGATAAGGGTTAAAATAGAGAGAAATACTTTTTTCATGATTATTTAGCCTTTATTATTTTATAAACATTCATTTTCGTTTTGTCGGGTGTTGTCACCTGCAACATATAGTTTCCGGCGCCGTACTGCTCCATGGCTATCTGGTGCTGACCACCTTTATAGGTGCCTTGTTGCAGCACTTGGCCATTGGTGCCGAAGAGGGTGAAAAGCAGTTGTCCGGCAGTCTCGTCGCACTCCAGCACCACGTTGTCGGCGGTGGGGTTGGGGTAAACCGACATCCGGGCAGCGATTTCGCCGATGCCCTGCTGTGCGCGGTCCCTCTCGGTGAAGGGTTGCTGCACTCCTTCGGTAAAGGACTCGGTGACGTCGACCACTGTGATGGCGCGTGCAGTGGCTGTTTTCACCGCCACCTCGCCACCGCTGAAGCTCACGCTCCCAGTGCTCCCGGTCATGTCGCCGCCAAAACAGGTGATGGCATGCTGGGCGTGCAGGCTGCCTGCGCCTCCCAACAGTAGTGCCAGCACCGCTATGCTTGCTGTTTTCTTGATGGTTTTGAACATGGTTTGTATTGTTTTTGTTTATTATTCAGTTTCCTTTTTGTCGCTATAGTCGGTGATACGCATGCCTACATTCATCACCTCAATCTCCACACGGCGGTTTTTGAACCGGCCTTGGGGTGTCTGGTTGGAGTCGATGGGATACTTCTTGCCGAGGCCTTCGGGCTCCATGCGGCTGCTGTCAATGCCTTGCGACTTCAAGTATTTGATGACTGCGTTGGCACGCTGCAGTGAGAGCACATTGTTGTAGTTCTCGGTACCTAGGCTGTCGGTGTGTCCATACACCTTGATGCGCATCTCGGGATAGGCTTTCATCATCATGGCCACATCGTAGAGGGGTTGCTTCGATTCGGGACGCAGCTTGTACGAGTTGAAATCGAAGTTGATGTTGAACAGGCATATACGTTTGTCGCTGATGTCTATGCCAAGGGTGATGAAGGCATACATCTCCGAGAATGAATAGCAATCCTTGCGCACGTATGAGGGACCTTCATCGTCGTCGGTGTTGACGGTGTTGACGGCGGGCTGGCCGATGTAGACTGTGTCGGGGACTTTGGGTGTGGTGTCCTTAACCACGATATACACTGTGTCGGGGGCTTTGCGGGTGGTGTCCACAGCCTTTGCCAGTGGTTTGCGTTCCTGTTTCCAGGTGCCGTCCAGGGGCAGGGCGATGCGCAGGGCGACCTCGATGCCTCTGTTCTTGCGCTCCTTTTGCCACAGTTCGGCTCCGAAGAAGTGGTTGGCAATAATTGAGCGGTCTGCCTCGGCAATATCGGGGTTGTCCTTTATCTCGCGTTGTGCAAAGGTGTTGAGCAAGCCCATGTTATATCCGGCCTCCACCGACAGGAGCAAGGGGATGCTCTTGGTCTCCACCAGGAAGTCGACACCGGCGCCGAACATCACGCCTGCATCAAACTGGTTGATGTCCGCCTTGGTCACCTTGGCAGTGACCCCTTTGGGGAAATCGTCGGCGTGGTAGCCAATCTTGCCGCCGTAGGCCATACCGAATTCAGGCACGACCATAAGGTAGGGCGACACATGGCTTCCGTCGAAGCGGAAGTTGTAGGTCAGCGGCAGGCGGAAGTCGATATAATGCGCCTTCATACTGTATTGGACATCCTTCCACTGCAGCGAGTCGGCACGCCCTATCAAGGTCACCTCGGGGCGGAGCGAAAGGTTGCTGTTGCCCAGCTGGAAATGGCCGAACAGTCCCAGCATGCCTTGCGGCTGCCAGTAGTGTTTGTAGCGGTCCACCAGTTTCTGTGAGTATATCATGTCGGACATGTTCAGACCGCCGCGGACGCCTATCAGGTTGCGGGGGAACACTACCTGGGTCCCTTCCTCGGTCGTTTGAACGGCAGCCGCCTTGGCGGTGTCGTTCTCAGCCACCTGTGCCATGGTGGCAGTGGCTGTGAGGAACAGGATGAATGCTAAAGAAGATAATATGTGTTTCATCTGCATAAGCCTTTAATTTGATAAATCGGATAATCTTTTTGCCAAACCGTCGCCGTCGTACCAGATGCGGTGGGTGCCGGGTTTCGACAGGGGCGAAGCATGGTAGTCGTCGGCGGCCCAGGTGTCGAGCACCACATGTGCATACTGGCAATACTTGATGCCTTCGTCGCACAGCGTTCCCGATACCACTGTGGCGGTTCTGCTCTTCCATAGCGTGTCGCCGCTGCTGCTGCATTCAAACACGTTCTGTAGGCAGTACATCGTCACATCGTTGCCTTCGCCAATCACGTTAGCCATGTACGACTTGCCGTCGATGTACTCATGTTTCTGGGTTTCGGAGTACTTCACCATGCCGCGGGGTTTCTGTCCCGAGAACGACATGTACAGGTCGTAAAACAGCTCCTGATAATTGTCGGAAGAGTAGTGTAGTACCATCGGCGACGACAGGAAACGGCCGTCAATGTTTCCGGGGTTCACCCCCTCGTGGATGGTCAGTCCGTGCGTGCGCAGCGAATCCTGCAGCTGCTCAGGAATGACCGAATAGGGGATTTTCCCGTCGGGCAAAGGCAGCACAATGGTGTCATTACCCTCTTTCAAGCATCCCGAGAATAACAATATCGGGAGGGACAGTAATCCCGAAATGATTAGTAAATGTTTGACATACTTCAACATAGCTATTACTTTTTTAGAAAGTCATTTTTTCAAAGATACACTTTTTTCTTTAGATAATAACTATTTTTATGAGATTTTTTCATTTCGTTTTACTTTTCCTTTTAAAGTCGTTGCCCGTATGAAACTTTTGGCCCATTTTTCTTTGTCGGGATGGATAATCAGCCAAGTGAAACCAGGCACAGAAGGAAGAAAATGGGATGGAAGAGGGGAGTAGGGGAGAGCAATGAGGCTTTTTGCAAATAGTGTAAAACACTGGACAAAAGCACGATGAGGTTTGCTGTGGTGTTTTTGTAGGAAAAATAGGTTAGGCGCGGGGGTTTTTCCTGAAAAAATGGTTGTACTTTTGCATCGTGAAAGAAGGCACACAAACACCATCCCGGTGCGAAGGGTGCCCCAACAAACAGACAAAAACAAAACAACAACTAATAGAAAAGAAAGGAACAGTTATGAAAATGTCACGTTTCTGCAGCATTGCATTGTTAGGCATAGCTTTGGTGGCCACTCCGGTCTACGCCCAGCGTGGTGGCGGTGGCGGCCGCAGCGGCGGCGGAAGCCACAGCAGCAGCTCAAGCATGAGCCGTGGAGGCGGCGTGTCGAGCAGCCGTGGTTCGAGTTTCTCCAGCAGCTCCAGTTCGTCGAGAAGCAGTTTCAGTTCGTCAAGCCGCAGTTCAAGTCCTTCGAGCAGCCGTAGCAGCTATTCGGGCAGCAGCATGCGTAGCGGCAGCACTTTTTCAAGCAGCAGTTTACGCAGCGGCGTCAACAGCTCGAGAAGTTATTCGGGCACCAGCCGCAGCGATGTGTCAAGAAGCACATATTCCGGCAGCCGCTCTGGCGGATTCAGTTCTTCGCGTTCTTCCGAGGGTGTTGGTACCCGTCAGGGAGGTGAGTTGCGCAGCCGCACGGGCAGTGTCCCCAGCCAGGTGCGCAGCCGTACCGGTATGACTGAGGGTGTCCGTTCTTCGGCAGGCCGTTCCGGCAACATGGGCGAGGGTGCTGGCCGTGTCTCCGTGGGTGCAGGCCGTCCCACCGGTGTGGCTCCTGAGCCTACCACAGGATATGCCCGCCCCGGCCATCCCGGTCCGTTGCCCCCGTCGCATCGTCCCATCCATCCGGCACCTTACTTCTGGCATCCCCATCACCATTGCCTGGTGCATTGCCACCGCCTCTATTGGGATCCCTTTATCCCGAGAGATTATTACTGGCCCGGATTCTGGGTGTACTGCGACAGCTACTGGTATGACTACCATGTGACCGATGTGGTTGTGGTGAGAGAGTATGTGCGCGACACCTACAAGTTAGACCTCATCACCTATGCCTTCAGCGGCGATTATATGTACGCCTTGGTCAACGACCCCGACGGCCACACCTATCTGCAGATTTACAACCGCGAGGATAAACTGCTGGCCGAGCAGCGCGTCAGCCGCAAATACTGCAAGATAGAGGTCGACCCCGAGAACGGTGGTTGCTGGATAATGAAGAAGCGCGACAAAGATCCTCTGCTGTTCTTCTATACCGAAGACGGTCAGCTCCTCATCTACGAGGCCGACTAAGAGGATGCGGGTACCACCCGCTGTCAGAAGAATAAAGTTATCTTATCGTGGCAGGGAAATCCGAGAGGGTTTCCCTGCTTGATGTTTGTCAAGGGGATAATGGGTTTTCAAGGCCGCGAAAAAAAAGTTTTCGCCAATTGAAAAAAAAGGTGTATCTTTGCAAATCCAAAATGAACAATTGCAGTCAACATATCAACGTCAGAATTTGTTTCTTAAATATTAAGAAGAGAGACGTGTACGACTGTTGTAGCCATAGGTAGAGCGTGCTCCCTGTGGCTTGTTGCCCGTCTGTCCAGAGGACGGGATAGAGTTTTGGAAATCATTTATTTTAATAACTTAAAAACATAATATTATGGAATTACCATTTGCTGAAGCGTGGAAAATCAAGATGGTAGAACCCATTAAGAAATCCACCCGCGAACAACGCGAAAAATGGCTCAACGAAGCACACCAGAACGTGTTTATGCTGAAGAGCGACTACGTCTACATCGACCTGCTGACCGACTCCGGTACCGGCGCCATGAGCGACCGCCAGTGGGCAGCCATGATGATGGGCGACGAGAGCTACGGCGGTGCCCGCAGCTTCTATCACATGAAGGACACCATCACCGAGCTGACTGGTTTTGACTATGTCATCCCCACCCACCAAGGCCGTGCAGCCGAGAACGTGCTGTTCAGCTACCTCGTGAAACCCGGCATGATTGTCCCCGGCAACGCCCACTTCGACACCACCAAGGGCCACATCGAGAGCCGCAAGGCCTTCGCCATTGACGTTACTGTCCGCGAGGCTTACGACACCCAGCTTGAAGTCCCCTTCAAAGGCAATGTCGATCTGGAGAAACTGGAGAAGATTCTGCAGGAGAACAAGGGCAACGTACCTTTCATGGTGCTCACCGTTACCAACAACACCGTGGGTGGCCAGCCCGTCAGCATGAAGAACATCCGCGAGACCTGCGAACTCTGCCACAAATACGGTGTGCCCGTCAACGTCGACAGCGCCCGTTTCATCGAGAACGCCTACTTCATCAAGACCCGCGAGGAAGGCTATGCCGACAAGACCCTGCGCGAGATCTGCAAGGAGATGTTCTCCTATGCCGACAGCATGACCATGAGCGCCAAGAAGGACGGCCTCGTGAACATGGGCGGTTTCATCGCTACCAATAAGAAAGAGTGGTACGAAGGAGCCAAGTTGTTCTGCATCCCCTTCGAAGGCTTCCTCACTTACGGTGGTATGAACGGCCGCGATATGGACGCTCTCGCCGTTGGTCTGAAAGAGAACATCGAGTTCGAGATGGTCGAGACCCGCATCAAGCAGGTCCACTACCTCGCTGCCAAACTTGATGAGTATGGTATCCCCTATCAGCGTCCCGCCGGTGGCCACGCCATCTTCGTCGATGCCGACAAGGTGCTCACCAACATCCCCAAAGAGGAATTCCCCGCCCAGACCCTCACCTGCGAGCTCTATCTTGAGGCCGGTATCCGCGCCTGCGAGATTGGCTACGTCCTGGCCGACCGCGACCCCGTGACCCGCAAGAACCGCTTCGGTGGCAACGACTTCGTCCGCCTCTGCATCCCGCGCCGCGTTTACACCAACAACCACATGGACGTCATCGCCGCTGCCCTGAAGAACGTCTACGACCGCCGCAACGAAATCAAACGCGGTCTCGAAATTACCTGGGAAGCCGAACTGATGCGCCACTTCACCTGCCAATTCAAGCGTCTCGGCTAATACCGATTCTAATCCGAAACACCAAGGAGTTGGGCGACACCATGTCACCCAACTCCTTTTTCTTCCTCTGCCACAGATGGTTATCCGTTGCTTTCCCCAACGATTATTGTTTTTTCAACCATTAAACCCAAATCGGTCGTTAGGAAACCGAAAACTCCGTAGTAATTGCCGAATCGTGCAACGCACGGGGATTAGCCCTGCCCCATATCCTTGTTCAGCCTACCCGCCCTGCGCCATGGAGTGGCAACGATTTCCCCTCGCTACGGAGAGGGGCCGTTCAATCCTGCATAGTGATAGTATCGTTATAGCATCGTTACTCGAAATGATAACGGAAAACAAGCCGAGAAGAAGGTAGCATCGAGCCGGGATTGAACGACCCAAGTGGGTTTATCAACATGTTGCTTGTCAGACGGATTAGTGTTGCCATGTGCAGTCAGACTAACTGTGCTGGGGTACTTGTGGTGGGCGCTATATAATTCTGACATTAAGGTTATGCCACCTGTTACATCACATTGCTGCTCATCACGGTGGCGAGGGCTTCGCTGATGCTCACCACTCCGAGCTTGCGGAAGAGTTTCTTGCGGTGGTATTTCATCGTGTCGGCTGTACGGAAAAGGCGGCTGGCTATCTCTTCGGTGGTGTAGCCTTGCGCCGACATCATCAGCAATTGTAGTTCTGTTTCGGTAAGGACGATGGGTGTGCTGTCGTGCCATTTCCCATCAACCAATGAGTACTCTCGCACATCGCGGTTGCCCACGATGCCATTTCCACTTTCCGTCACGCGCCACATCCTCACATTGCCGAAATGCTTGCGAGGCGAAAGCGAGAAGGAGGCGAGGGCAAGCCATAGCTGTCCCTTGGAGTTGAGCGCCAGTGGCGTAAGGCGGTGGTTGACCATACGGCTGCGGCCATTTTGAATAAAGTGGAAGTCGTAACTGATGACAAACTCCATCTTGTTTGCCAAGTCTATCCGCGAGAACTCCTCAAAACCTGCGCGGTTGATTTCGAGCAACATCGCCTGTTCCTCCTTTGGCACATAGTCGATGTAGAGGGAATAACCCATATCCTTCAGCCCCACAGGAGCCAGCATCGGGTTCTCCGATGAATAAAGAAAGTTGCGCTTGTGGTAATCAATAATGTAGATGCTGTTGGTGGTTGTCCGTGCGGCGGCAGCCACGGCCTCTATCTTAGGCTGCACACGCTCGTAATCCTCTTCGGTGATGCCGTCCACTCGGTTTTTGTTTATAAAGAAGTCGTTAATCTGCGTCATGTTCATTCAAGGCCACGAATAATTTGGTCAACATAACGGTCGGAAACCGACGCATACTCGGCTTTGTCATACATGGTGACAAGGTAAACTTGAATAGAATCCGCTGTTTTCACCACATGGTAGGTGATGACGCGATAGCCGCCGCTCTTGCCTTTGTGTTTGGCGGCAATTTTCAGTCGAATCTTATGTTTGCCACCGCCTAAGTCGGTACCCATGCAAGGGTCATTAAGCAAAAGGCGTTGCAGCTCTGCCAAATCGTCAAGCAGTGTCTTGTGTTTTTTTAACAGACGTCTGGCCTGGCGGCGAAACTCATCAGAAGGAATAATTTCGACCTTCGGCATGGTTCAAGCCTTTTTCAACTCGTCAATCAAATCTTGAAGTGTGCCTTTCGCGCTGTCGTCAGCCTCCATGGTTTTCACCTGCTGCCAGCCACGCTCAATACTTGCTTTCAGCACCAGTTGTTCAGCCAATTCTATATCTTCGGACAATAGTCTTTCGGTCAAAGCACGGCGGGTGCTTTTGGGTTGTCCGGCAATCAGCGACCAAAGCGCATCAGCGACGGAAACCTTGCCGGAATTGCCAATATTCGGAGGTACTACAGTTTCCATGATTATGTTTTTTTTCTGTTTCAGAAACGTCTAAGATAGCAAAATATTGTGTTGTGGAACACATTTATTCTGCTATAAACCCCTACCCTTTCGGGTAGTTTTTCATCAGGCATATTCTTTTTACCCCTTCTGGTATGGGTTGATTGTGAATATGTTAGTACTTTTGCAAAGCCAATTCGGAAATACTTGTTTGATGTAAGGCTGTAGTATTTTGCCGACACAGGCGTTGTATAATAAATCAAAACGAGATATACTATGACGAAAAAAACGATTCTGATGACTATGCTGATGGCATGTGCCATCGGTGGGGCAAAAGCCCAACAACTGACTACCAAAGGGACACTGCAGGATGCCTCTTCGGGCGAGGCATTGCCCTACACCAATTGCGTGCTGCTACGACAGCAGGACAGCACCTTTGTTCAAGGAACCACCACCGATGCCTCGGGCCTGTTCCGTTTCAGTCCTGTGGACACGGGCAGCTATCTGCTGCGTATCTCTGCCATCGGCTATGAACCCTATTGGCAGCAAATCAGCCTGCCGCCCGACACGTCATTGGGCACTATCAGCCTATTCCATAGCGCCACTAACTTGCAGGCAGTGAGCGTCACCGCTCAGCGACCGCTCTATTCCGCCGATGGCGAAAAGACCTTCTACCACGTGGAGGACGACCCCAGTGTGCAGACAGGCACCGCCAGCGACGCCCTCCTGAACGCCCCGGGCGTGGAGGTGGATGCCGAGGGCAACATCACCTACCGCGGCAAGACCGCCGTGGAGGTATGGATTAACAACCGCCCTTCGAATATGGACGGCGAGGCACTGAAGCAGTACATTAAGACGTTGCCAGCCTCCAGTATCAAGCGCATCGAGGTGCTGAGCAACCCCTCGGCGCGCTACGGCACCAGCGGCAGCATCATCAATATTGTCACCGACGGCCGCAATCCCCTTAACCAGCTGCTGTCAGTCGGATTCAAAGTCAGCACAGGTCCCCGCTTCTCGCCGTGGGTGAGCTATGTTTACAACAACGACAGGTTGAGCCTTAACCTCTATGGAAGTGTCTACCTGTACGACATCAACATTGACCGCGAAAAACACTCACGGCTGCTAACCAATGACAGCCTTCTTTCTGCGACCGAGGACTACACCAGCAGACAATCGCAACGCTCCCGGAACTACAATATCGGCGGCAAACTGGACTACCATTTCGACGACCGCAACACCTTCTCGGCCTGGGCGTGGTTCTATCCCCAGTTCTTCCATCTGGATGCCGATTTCGACGTGAGCCGCATCGAACACATCAGCAATCCCGGCGACTACAGCTACCGCTCCAATGTGGATGCGCATCAGCATTACATCAGTGGCAACGTGGGTGCCTACTATCAGCACAAATTCGACACTGCAGGGCGCGAGATTGAGTTCAACTGGAATGGCGGCCTGACCAGCGGGCTCAACGACCGCATCCGGCAACGTCAATATGTCAACTTCCCGGCATTGGACTTCACTCGTCATAGCAATCTTGACCAGTGGGGATGTAGAAACGACCTTTACGTCGACTATACTCATCCATATAGTAAGAAGGGCAAGATTGAGGCTGGCGCGGAA
>Ga0247611_10003956_pt1 | contig 21239 bp, 15 predicted proteins | sample 177DNAGHGhighgp2_FD_192422 | JGI IMG/M metagenome (GOLD analysis project Ga0247611, IMG submission 192422) | Sheep rumen microbial communities from Palmerston North, Manawatu-Wanganui, New Zealand - 1770 DNA GHGhigh gp2 | ecosystem: Host-associated > Mammals > Digestive system > Stomach > Rumen...
GCCCGACCGCGCCGATGGTACTGCCCTACAGGTGGGAGAGTAGGTCGTCGCCCAATACCATAGCCCTTCAGGTTCCTGAAGGGCTTTTTTGTTTTAAATCCCGGACCGACGCAGGAGGTCCGGGATCTCCGCCTCGCCAGGGCATGCAATACCGTACAATCCATAATATCAGTTATTTACACATATCTGGCTGAGGTGTTCGCGTACGTTACGATTAGGAGCGGTCAAATTCGCAAACACTCACAATGGTTGCCAAATCCTGCGAAATTGAAAAATAATCTTAACAATTAATTGTTAAATAATTACAATACAAAAATACAATGCATTGATTTTCAGTTTGTAAAAAATATTCCAAACGTCTTGACATAGGTTAAATATTGTAGTATATTTGCAGCCTGAAAATAAAAGATTATGGAAAAGAAAGATCCTATTGAAGAAGCCCGGCGGTACGTGGCCAACGCGGAAGAAGTCATCAAAAAAGCGAACTATGACCCGGAACTGCAAAGCTATACGAATAGCAAATACATCAAGGCGGCAGGAAACTATCTATGGAAAGGTTGCTTGATTGCCCTCGATGCTTTGTTTGGCATATCCAAACGCAATGGACGTCCCGACATTCGAAAATACAAGGAAGAGGCTGGCAAGCGCGACCGAAAGCTGCTTAATTCTGTAAATATAGGTTACAATACCATGCATCTGTCCATGGGCTACGATGGAAACAAGGACAAAAGAGTCTGTGATGCCGGTTTCGCTAATGCCAACGATATCATCAATCACTGCGCCAGGCTGATGCCCGCACCCGTGTGCGCATGATTGTTTGCAATTTGCGATTTATGGCTTGCGAAGGGCGAGGTTATGAGGAGTAGGGGTGAATAATCATTCGCCCCTATATCACCCAATATTATTTTATTAACACACATCCACATATCAAAATTTTTTATAACTTTGCGCCCTATTATGTTCATTATATAAAATATTATAAATCAATTAATTATACACCAATGAAAGTTTATCAGACTAAGGAAATCAGAAATATCGCCGTCATCGGCGGTAACCGCACGGGTAAAACCACCCTCGCTGAAGCTATGGCCTTCCATGGCGGCGTCATCAGCAGACGCGGCACGGTGGAGGACAAAAACACGCTCTCCGACTATCGTGAAGTGGAACTCGAAAGACAACAATCCATCCAAAGCTCCGTCATGTACGCCGAGTTCAACGGCACGAAAATCAACATGGTGGACTGCCCCGGCTTCGACGACTTCATTGGTGAGACGATTTCCGCACTCCGCGTGATGGACACCGCCCTCATGGTCATCAACTCCCAGAACGGTGTCGATGTGGGCGCTGAAATCCAATGGCGTCACGCCAAGACCGCCGGCATCCCCGTGATGTTCGCCGTCAACCAACTCGATCACGAGAAAGCCAACTTCGACGAGACCCTGCACCAGCTGAAGGAATACTTCGGCGGCAGCGTCATGGCATTCCAATACCCCGTCAACGCCGGCATCGGCTTCGACGCCGTCATCGACCTTCTCCAAATGAAAATGCTCAAATTCCCGGCCAACGGTGGTAAAATGACTGTCGAGGACATTCCCGCCGACCAGATGGACAAGGCTGAGGAGATGCACGCCGCCCTGATCGAGGCCGCCGCCGAGAACGACGAGGCTTTGATGGACAAATATTTCGAAGAGGGTACCCTCACCGAGGACGAAATGATCAAGGGTCTGAAACTCGGTATCGCCAACCGCGGCACCTTCCCGGTGATCTGCATCGCCGCCAAGACCGACCAAGGCATTGACCGCCTCATGGACCTCATCGTCAAGAACTGCCCGACTCCCGACGAGGGCCGCACGATGAAGACCACCAACGGTCACGAGCACAAGTGCAACGCCGCCGAGCCTTTCGCAGGCTATATCTTCAAGATCGGTATCGAACAGCACCTCGGCGAGGTCGCTTTCATCAAAGTCGCCGACGGCGAAATCAAGAAAGCCGACGATCTGCTGAACACCACCACCAACACCAAGGAGCGTATCTCCCAGCTGCTCGCTTTCTGCGGCAAGAACCGCGTGGAAGTCGAAAAGGCTGTCGCCGGTGACGTTGTGGCTACCATCAAACTGAAATCGTCTCCCGCTTGCTCCACCCTCGTGGCCAAGGGCGACGACGTGATCGAACCCACCGTTTATCCGGATCCCAAGTTCCGCACCGCCGTCCGCGCCAAGAACAGCGCCGATGACGAGAAACTGGGTGCTGCCCTTAACGAAATCCGCAAGACTGACCCGACCTTCCAGATGGAGCAGTCCAAGGAACTGAAACAGCTCATCATCTCCGGTCAGGGCGAGCAACACCTCAACATTGTGAAGTGGATGATCGAGAAGCTCAACAAGATCGAAATAGAATACTACGCCCCGAAGATCCCGTATCGCGAAACCATCACCAAGTCCGCTGAGGCCATGTACCGTCACAAAAAGCAATCCGGCGGTTCCGGTCAATTCGGCGAGGTCCACATGCTCATCGAGTCCTACTACGACGGCATGCCCACCCAGACCAAATACCCGATCCGTGCCACGGAGACTTACGACCTGCCTTGGGGCGGCAAGCTGATCTTCAACAACTGTATCGTCGGTGGTGCCATCGATGCGCGCTTCATGCCCGCCATCCTGAAGGGTATCATGGAGAAGATGGAAGAGGGTCCGCTCACCGGTTCCTACGCCCGCGACATCGTGGTGAACATCTACGACGGTAAAATGCACCCGGTTGACTCCAACGAATTGGCATTCAAGTTGGCTGGCCGTAACGCCTTCAAGGAAGCCTTCAAGAACGCCGGTCCGAAGATTCTGGAGCCTATCTATGACGTTGACATCTTCGTTCCCGCCGACCGTATGGGCGATGTGATGACCGACCTGCAGGGCCGCCGCGGTATCATGATGGGCATGGACAGCGAAGGCGCCTTCCAGATGATCCACGCCAAGATTCCGTTGGCCGAGATGAACAAGTACTCCACCACGTTGAGTTCCATCACCTCCGGCCGTGCCTCCTACAGCATGAAGTTCGCCGAATATCAGCAGGTTTCCGCCGATGTCCAAAGCGAAATCATCAAGAAATACGAAGAGGAGCACAAGGACGAGGAGTAAAAACAACGATGTTAGGATGTTGCAATGCGGCAGCCTTACAAAAGACCAAACGCCCGGCAGGAATGTCGGGCGTTTTTTCATGCCTGATTTCTTCGAAAATGCCTTTGTAGATAAAATTTGAAAGGTATGCTTTATATTGGGAAAAAGTGTATTTTCGCGGCCGAAAACCGGTGGATAGATTTGTAATGATTGCAACCACAAGAAAAAATGCTAAAACATCTTCTTCCACGATTTTCAGTTTTTTTAATTTTATAATTTAAAATACTGATTATGAGTTATTTATTCACATCAGAATCGGTGTCGGAAGGACATCCGGACAAAGTTTGCGACCAGATTTCGGACGCATTATTGGACAATTTTTTGGCGCAGGATCCCGAATCAAAAGTGGCATGCGAGACATTGGTCACCACCGGAATGGTGGTTTGCGCCGGCGAAGTGAAGACCAAAGGTTATGTCTCCGTCGATGATGTAGTGCGCAATGTTATCGAGAGAATCGGGTACACCAAGAGCGACTATCAGTTCGACTACAAATCCTGCGGCGTGATTTCCACCATTCACAGTCAGTCTCCGGACATCAACCAAGGCGTGGAGCGCGCGTCTCTCGAAGATCAGGGTGCCGGCGACCAGGGCATGATGTTTGGTTACGCTTGCAACGAGATGGACAACTACATGCCGCTGCCTATCGAGCTGGCGCACCGTTTCGTGCAGGAACTCGCCGCCATCCGCAAGGAGGGCAAGAAGATGACCTATCTGCGCCCTGATTCCAAATCACAGGTCACCGTTCAATACTCCGAACGGCACAAACCCGAACGCATCGACAGCATTGTCATCTCCACCCAGCACGACGAATTTGCGGATGAGGCCACCATGCTGGCCACCATCCGTCGCGACGTGGAAAAAATTCTGATTCCCAGAGTGAAGAAGAGCTGTCCGAAGAATGTTCAAAAACTGTTTAAGTCTGATTATCAATTGTTTGTGAATCCGACTGGCAAGTTTGTCATCGGTGGACCGCATGGTGATTCGGGTGTTACGGGTCGAAAGATCATCGTGGACACTTACGGTGGACGCGGTGCACACGGTGGTGGCGCATTCTCCGGCAAAGATCCGTCAAAAGTCGATAGATCAGCCGCATACGCCACCCGTCATATTGCCAAGAACATGGTGGCCGCTGGTCTTTGCGACCAGGTGCTCATCCAGGTTGCCTATGCTATCGGCAAGGCGGAACCCGTGGGGCTCTATGTCAACACTTACGGCACCGCCAAAGTGAAGATGCACGACAGCGAAATCGCCAAGCGCATTCGCGAAATTTTCCCGATGCGTCCCTATGACATCATCAACCGTTTCCAACTGAAGAACCCCATTTACGAGCCTACTGCATCGTACGGTCACTTTGGCAGAGACTATTACGATGCCGAGGTGGACACCGCGCAGGGCAAACGCACCGTCACCTTCTTCCCTTGGGAGAAACTCGACTATGTGGATGCCGTCAAGGAAGCCTTCGGTTTGTAAAATCCAATTGTAGGGGCGCATCCAAGGTGTGTCCCTACATTTTTTAACCCATATCATATAACGATAGTGAACGCATACATTTTTCCCGGACAAGGGTCGCAGTTTCCTGGAATGGGCCGTCAACTCTTCGAACAGTTCCCGCAAGCGCAAGAACAGTTCCGTCGTGCGGACGAGATTTTGGGATATTCCATCTCCGATGTGATGTTTAACGGCACGGAGGAGCAGCTGAAGCAGACAAATCATACGCAGCTTGCGATGTTTCTGCACGGCTATATCTCCTATGTGTGTCTGCATCAAGAAGTTCCGAATATGACCGCCGGCCATTCTCTTGGAGAATACACCGCTTTGGTGGCGGCGGGTTGTCTCGCTTTTGAGGATGCCCTCCGGTTAGTGGAGATACGTGCCAACGCCATGCAGAAGTGCTGTGAGCAGCAGGCATCGGGCATGGCCGCCGTGTTGAAATTCGATGACCATATCACTGAAGAGGTTTGCGCTTCTGTCACGGACGAAGTGGTGGTTCCCGCCAATTACAATTCACCGCAGCAACTGGTGATTTCCGGCAGCCTGAAAGGACTGGAAATGGCCATTGAGCGGCTGAGGGAGGCTGGCGCCAGACGGATTTTGATGCTGAACGTGGGTGGCGCGTTCCATTCCCCGTTGATGCAGAGCGCCCAAGACGAACTGGCCGAAGCCATCGTGAAATGCCCGTTCAACGAACCGGTATGCCCTGTTTATCAGAATGTTACGGCAAATCCTACAACGGACCCCGAAATAATCCGAAAGAATTTGATAGCCCAGCTCACCTCTCCTGTCCGGTGGACGGACACGGTGCGTAATATGGTGCGCGACGGCGCGACCCGGATTGTCGAATTCGGACCCGCCCCCACCTTGCAGAACCTCATCAAACGCATCACCCCGGAAATCGAGACCGATTGTTTGGGCAGTGAGTCGAACGACCAGTGACGCTGATAATTCTGATTGTCCTTTATTCGTTAACCCCAAAATCAATAGAATAATTTCACGCCCCAACATTTCCTGCACAAACTTATCAAAAAAAGTGTATTTTTGCACCCTTGAAAAATTAGACGTATAATTATGGCAAATACAGAAAATCTGGGCTCTAAGAAGATGGAGCAAACAACTGAGAATGAGAACTTTGTGACTAAAGTGCTTTCTTTTTTCAATAAATACCAGAACCTCATCTACGGTATCATTATCGGTATTCTGGTCCTCGTTCTTGCAATTTTGGCCTTTAACCGCTTCTATTTGCAGAAGAAAAACGCCGAGGCTTCCGCTCAAATCGTGCAACCTATCCAATGGTACATGCAGGGCGACACCGCTTCTTTGAACATGGCTCTTGAAGGCGATGGCGAAAACGATGGATTCTTGGATATCGCCAGCAGCTACAAGCTCACCAAAACCGCCAACACGGCTAACTACTATGCCGGTTTGACCTATCTGAAGCTGGGTAAGAAGGATGAAGCTATGGATTATCTGAAGAAATTCAAAAAGAAAGAGGATGTGCTTTGGTATGCTTGTCAAGCGACCATCGGCGACCTGTACGATGATCAAGGTGACGAGGCCAATGCCATCAGCTATTACGAAAAAGCCGCAAAGGGCAAAGATCCCCTTTTCACCCCCATCACGCTTTTCAAACTGGGTCAGATGTATGAGAGAAAAGGTGACTGGAACAAAGCTCTCGCCGCTTACGAGACTATTGAGAAAGACTTTTACAACGAATACAATAAAATGAGCGTCGCCCAATATACGGAAAGAGCCAGTGCGAACGCTTCCAAATAACAAAGAATGACAGAAAAGAAGAAAAACTTATCGGAATTCAAGCCTTTCGAGTTTTCTTCCGCAAAAAATACACGAATCGGTATTGTGGTCAGTGAATGGAATGACCGCATTACCGATTCGCTTTTAAAAGGTGCGGAAGAGAGCTTGCACGAACACGGGATCCTTGCGGAAAACATCCTTGTGAAACATGTTCCCGGCAGCTTCGAGCTTCCATTGGGCGCAAAATGGATGCTTGAGAAGTCCAATGTCGATGCGGTTATTTGCATCGGCTGCATCATTCAAGGCGAAACACGCCACTTCGATTTCATTGCACAAGCGGTCGCCGATGGAATCATGAATGTGGGTCTTGAATTTTCCAAGCCAGTGATTTTCAGTGTTTTGACGTGTAATAGCATGGAGCAGGCCGAGGACCGTGCTGGAGGAAAACACGGTAACAAAGGCGTGGAAGGCGCTGTGAGCGCGTTGAAAATGTTGGATATTGGCTTTTAGCTTTTAGCTGTTGGCTTTTAGCTACTGACTGTTGACAAAAGAAAGAAACGAACGATGAAAAAGTTACGTGTAGCATTTATGGGTACGCCGGAGTTCGCGGTTGCCACGTTGGATGCCATCCGGAAGGCCGGGCACGAGGTGGTCTGCGTGGTCACCACCCCGGACAAGCCCGCCGGCCGTGGTCAGCAAATGCATTGTTCTGATGTGAAGAAATATGCCGTTGAACACCAATTGCCCGTTTTGCAACCCGAAAAGCTGAAGGAAGACGCTTTTGTCGAGGATTTGCGCGACTATCGTGCCGATGTTTTCGTGGTGGTGGCCTTCCGCATGCTGCCGAAATGCGTCTATGTGATGCCTCCGTTAGGCACGTTCAATGTCCATGCTTCCCTTCTCCCGCAGTACCGTGGCGCAGCCCCCATCCAACGCGCCATCATGAACGGCGAGACAAAAACGGGTGTCACCACGTTCCTGCTCGACGAGCATACCGATACGGGTGCCATACTGCTCCAAAAAGAGGTCGAAATCACCCGCGAGGACAATGCCGGCACGTTGCACGACAAACTCATGGTTGCCGGTGCCGAAATCGCGGTGGAAACCCTTCGTCAACTTGCTGAGAATGAGGTTGACCCGGTGCCCCAGCCTGTCGTTGACAAGCTGATTCCCGCCCCAAAGATCTTCAAGGAGGATATGTTGATCCATTGGGATGACACGGCGGAGAACATTTACAACCATGTCCGTGGATTGTCGCCTTACCCGGCCGCTTTCACTCACATTGGTTTCCGTGCGCAGGAGAGCGATGAGTGGAAACCCTGCATTCTGAAAATTTTCGATGTGGAGATTACATCTTTCAGTAGCACGCTAAAACCAGGAACAATCATCATCGATTCCGCGAATAAAATGCGAATTTGTACCCAAAATTTTGATATTTCCGTCAAAATTCTTCAAATCGAAGGCAAAAAACGAATGCCAATTGAAGTTTTTTTAACTGGATTCAGAAACAAAAATTACACTGATTTTCTGTTCTAATGTAATTTTTATGGATTTAATGCGAGTCTTATTAACTTAATAAAATAATTATCCACAATTTAATAATAAGATTTGTTTTTTACAATTTTTACTAAATTTGTGGCTCAAACTCATTATTAACCTTTTAAATTAAAAAACATGAACAAGAGCGAATTAATCAATGCAATGGCCGAAAAAGCCGGTTTAACAAAAATTCAGGCTAAAGGTGCTTTAGAGGCATTTGTCGCCGCTACTGAAGAGGCTTTGAAGAAAAACGACAAAATCTCCCTGATTGGATTCGGAACTTTCAGCGTTGCTGATCGTAAAGCCAGAACGGGTCACAACCCTGCAACCGGCAAGTCCATCAAGATCCCTGCAAAGAAGGTTGTCAAATTCAAACCTGGTGCAGCTTTTGCAAAAATGAAATAAATTTTATTTCACACCACTAAAAAAAGCCCTGAATAAGGGCTTTTTTAATAACTAAAGGTATGGTAAACATAGAAGATAAAAATTTGAGAGCCCGCGTTGTTGAATATCTTCAACAATTTATCACCGAAAAACGCCTGGAACGTTTGGCCGAGATCCTGCAATACCGCACGCGGCACGTCACCGTGGTGCTGGAAGACCTGTTCCAAGCCCAAAACATCAGCGCCGTGTTGCGCACCTGCGACTGCTACGGCGTGCAGGATGTGCATGTCATCCAACACCGCAATGAGTTTGAAGCTAACAAGGATATCAGCATGGGGGCCGACAAATGGCTCTCCATCCACGAATATCCCCACAGCGATCACAATGTAAAGGATTGTATCGATCGCTTGCACGAGCAGGGCTATTGGGTGGCGGCCACCCTGCCCGACGAGAAGAAACGCACCATCTTCGACCTGCCGGTGGAGCAGAAAACCGCTTTCCTCTTCGGCACCGAGCTGACCGGTCTTTCCGACGAAGCCGTGAAATACGCCGACGGGAACGTTCTGATTCCCATGTACGGCTTCACCGAAAGCTTCAACATTTCCAACTCCGCCGCCATCATCCTTTCGCATTTCACCGAGAAAATGCGCCATTCGGATGTTAATTGGCAGCTTTCGGACGAGGAAAGGGATCAAATCTATTTCGAATGGTTGCAGAAAACGGTCAAAGACTCGGATATCATCATTGAACATTTTCTGAAAAAAAACGAACATCCGTAATCATCGCGGATACTTAACGAAACAAACACTAAAAATCATCTGTTATGAAAAAAATGTACCTTTTCCTGGCTCTGTTGTCCGTTGTTTTTACCCTTTCGGCGCAGCAGCCCCCGAAACCTCTTACCCTTACTTCTAACACCCATTTTGTACAACTCCCGAACGATTGCGAGTGGATCTCGGATATCGAGGACGGCGTCTGGGTGGTGGAACGCCACAACGCTTGCGGTTTCTTCCTTGACGATGGTCACATGCTCTTCGACTTCGCGTGGGCGACCGGCGGCGGTTACCGGAGTCCCCAGATGAACGGCGGTGCCATCCTGATGTACAGAAAAGAGGATGTGAACAGTCAGAAGCCCATGTACCTGCTTTACCGCGACGGCACCGCCAAGGAGATGCCAGCCGAATACATCGGACCTGCCACCAACTTCGTGGATGGCGTGGCTCTTATCCGCAAGAAAACGGGCAACACCTCCGAATATGTCTATGTCAATGTCAGCGGACAACGGGTCTATGGCAACTTGACCTCGCTGCCCGACCGTTTCGACAACATCAATATGACCATACCGCCTCTGAAAGAGGGGCTCCGAGCCTACAAACAGCCTAATCCCAGCGGCTTCGGCGGCAAATGGGGCTATATTGACGCCACCGGAAAGGTGATCATCCCCGCCCGTTTCGACAAATGCCGTTCCTTCAGTGAAGGCTACGCCCTGGTGGAGGAAAATCGCGAAATCTATTTCATCGACAAAAAAGGTAACAAGGCTATCGCCCCTTACTGGGAAGACGACACCTATTTCAACGATGTCAGCGATGTGCACGACGGTTATTTCACGGTGAATTACTCTCCGCGCAGCTATTACAACACGCAGGGCAAGAAAATGGCGCGGCTCAATAGTGGTTCCCCCTTCTATGGCGGCTACTGCTTTGCCGAAGACTCTACCCGCTATAACGGGAAAAGCCGCGTGTATGACAAGAACTTCAAATCGGTGAGGGTGATCCCCGAGGTGGATCTCTGGTGGAACGATGAAGGGAAGGCACCGATATTCACGGAAGCCGGCGTGGCCACGGTGAAGCAAGAGCGCGTGCTCGCCCCCGACGGCACGATCCTTATCCAGCACTACCCCGCAATAAAGAAATCACCCAACCAAAACAGCATCGGCGCTTTCTCCCGATCCGGATTCGCCAAGGCAACGCTCACCCATAACGGCAGCAAATACGAAGGTTTCATCAATATGGACGGTGAATTTGTGATTGTCTATCGCTGGAATCGCGAGGTTGAACTTGTCACGAATGATCCGAACAATCCGTGGCCTTGCGACACCTGCCGCATCGTCATCGATCCTATCCCGCCCATTCCCGGTCCCACACCCATTCACCGCGTGGAATACAACGTCACGGTCATCGCCGCGCCGTCTGAAGGCGGCACGGTCTCCGGCAGCGGCAAATACCATCTTGGCGACCGAGTCCCTTTGATGGCCATGGCCAAAGAGGGCTGGAAATTCTACAAATGGGAGTCCCAGACCGTGGGTTATTACAACTCAACGCTGCCCGAGAACGTGATTATCAACGGCACCGACCTTGCCTTCGTGGCTTCTTTCCTGCCTGAGGTGGAGAAAGATTCCATCGAGGATGTGGATAATACCGGCAGCTACTGCGCCCATAAATCCAGACCTTACGACGGAACCACTATGGATTACGATGTTTATATGGAAATGAACATGGATAAGAAAGTGGAAAGTCCTTATGGCAAAGAGACTTACGGCTTCCTTGCGTGCGTGCTCGACGGCAATAAGGTTTACTCTCAAGACCAATTGGTCAATGGAAAGCAAAGCACCATTACTTGGAAGATGTTCTTTGTCCCAATGAAGATTTCCGGACTCATCAAGGAAAAGGACGGGAAACGCTACTTGGTGTTGGACGGTGGGCAGTTCATGGTCAGTGATTTGCGGTTGGGCAACGAGGTCCCGGCCGCTGCAGCCTATTTCAACATGATTATGGGCAGCGAAGGCACTTTGGGCACGGTCTCCGACGGCCGCTACCGACTGGAGTTGACGGAATACGACGAGGAGACCGGCGAATGCACTTTCGGCGAACTCTATCGTTTCCATCCCGATTTCGGCTGGATGCTGACGGATGACTATCCGTCCAAGACCACCAACACTTTCTACGGCAGCAAAACCATCCACGAGACCATCACCGGCGACTTCTTCCGCGGTCTAAAGATGAAAATCTGCCCAAAGCGTACCGTGGAATTTGCCCCGCCTCAGGGCTGGGTGAAGGAAGGCTACGCCGATGCGGTCTCCAACCTGTTCTTCCAGATGAGCACGATCGTCACCGACTGGGAGAAATGCTTCAACGAAAAGTAAAATCCCCAAAACAAAAATCCCCTGCCAACCGACAGGGGATTTTTTCGGTGTATGGACGTGCCATGGCGCGTCTCTACGATATTATTTCAACAACAATTGGTTGTATTTCCGTAAGGATTCCAAGATATTGACTCTCACGTGGATGAAGTCGTCGGTACCGGCTTCCTTGAGTGCGTCGAGGCACTCGGTGGGGTTGCCGGCCACGAGGAACGGCGTGCTCGGGAACTGAGCCTTGCACTGTTTGGCGGCTTCCACGCCGAGGGTGGCGTATTCTTCGTCGGAGCTGCACACCACGATGAGGTCGGGTTTCGCCTCGCCGGCGGCCTTCACGCCCTCCTCCACGGTCGCGAAACCGGCAGGTTCGACGATTTGGTAACCGGCGCATCCGAAGAAGTTGGTGATGAAGCCGGCACGCGCCTGACGCATGGCCAAGTTGCCGAGTTTCAACAGATAAACCGACGGACGGTGGTTCTTGGCGGCGAATTTCTCGGTTTCGAGGCGTAATTCCTCGAAGGCCATGGCGCCGCGGTAGGTCTTCAACCCTTCGCAATCGTCTTTCTTCAGGCGTTCGATTTTGTCGGCCATTGCCTCGTTGATGTTCGGGTATTGGTTGGTGCCGAGCAGGATGTAACGGCGGGTGGCGATGTTCATGTCGCGTTTCTGGCAGCTGGCCTCGATGGCCTCGCGCATCGAACCGTCTTCGATGACCTTGAGCGCACCGCCTTGTTGCTCAGTGGCTTGGAACAGCTTCCACGTGTTCTCCGCGATGGAGTTGGTGAGATTTTCAACGTAGTAGGAGCCGGCGGCGGGATCCACCACGCGGTCCATGAAGGCCTCCTCTTGCAGAATCACCTGCACGTTGCGGGAAATGCGGCGGGAGAACTCGTCGGATTCCTTGTAGGCCACGTCGAACGGTTGCAGCGAGATGGCGTCGGAACCGCCGATGGCCGCCGACATGCCCTCCGTGGTGCTGCGCAACATGTTGACGTACGGATCGTAAAGTGTTTTGTTCCACGTGGATGCCACGGTGTTGATATGGATTTTGTACGCGCAGTCGCATTCGGGCTTGTATTGGGCCACCATGGTGGACCAAAGCAGACGGGCGGCGCGCAGTTTGGCGATTTCCATGAAATAGTTGGAGCCGACGGAGAGCGTAAGCTGCATCCGGGAGGCCACTTTTTCGGGTTTGAGGCCTTTATCGGTGCAGAAGGCGAGGTATTCGTTGGCCATGGCGAGCGTGTAAGCTAACTCTTGCACGATAGTCGCGCCGGCGTTGTGCAGCACGATGCCGTTCACGTTGATGACCTTGAAGTTCTTCATGCAGCCGTTCATCTCCAGAAGTTCAACGGCCTGTTGCATATCCTCGGCGGCGGACTTCCAGAACTTGTTGTGGCGCAGACGGTAGGTCAGCGGGTCGAAGTTGATGCTGCCCGACACTTTCTCCTTGTCGAAATGGTGTGCCTCCACGTAAGCGACGAAGTTTTTCATCAAGTCGAGGAAACTTTTCACGTGGTTGAACTGCACGCCGTTGACGTTCAGGTCAATGTCTTTGAGCAGCGTGGTCAGAGCCGCGTCGCTGTCGATGTTGGCTGCGTTGAAAGCGATGCAGGTAGCGCCGCGTTTCAGGGCGTCCGTGGCGATGGCGTTGGCCTTGGCGGGATCTGCTTCCTCCACTTCCTGCACGATGTCCCAGTGGTTGTCGCGAGCCTTCGTGCCGCGCGTGTAGGGGAACTCGTTCGGCATGGTTTTCAGGTAGTCCAAATCCTGCAGATTCTCGGCGCGGTAGTAAGGCCGCACTTGGAAACCCTCGTCCGTCCGCCACACGAGTTTCTTCTCGTAATCGGCGCCTTTGAGATCTTTATTGATGGTGGCTTCCCATTGCTCCGTGGTCACGGGCGGGAATTCGGTGAATAATTTTTCGTCGTTCATACCTTTTATATTTGAGCGGGCAAAGATACATTATTTTTGGATACCTTAGTCCATATAAAAATGTGGAGACTCGGCAAAAACCGCGTCTCCACATTTTTTCGGGCCAAAAGCCAAAAGCTAACAGCCAAAAGCTAATAGCCAAAAGCCAAAAGCCAAAAGCTAATAGCCAATAGCTATTTAATACCCAGTTTTTTCTTGATGTCTTTCGGGATAGCGTCTTTGTGGACGAGGATGTTCATGGTCTTGTAGCGGGCGTAGGCTTTGGAGACATAGAACATGCCATCGTATTTGCCGTATTTGCCCCAGGAATTCTTCACCATGTAGTATTCGTTGCCCATTTGGTCGGTGGCCTTGCCGTAGATCAACATGCCGTGGTCGTCGGTGGTCTCCCAGTTGTCGTAAGCGGCTTGGCGCTCTTCTTGGGTGACCCAGCGTTGCGGCGTGGGTTTCGTTTGGGATTCTTTGTTACGCTCGGTGGTGGTGAGACCGGTCCAGTGAGCCATGTCGCTGCCAACCTGAGCTTTGGCCTCGAGGTCGGGGAGCACGCAGAAACCGTTCTTGATGTTGTTGCGGAAGCCGGGTTCGGAAACGTCGGAACCCCAAGCGATGGTGTAGCCATTGTCGATGGCGTAGTCGAAAATCTGCATCATCTCATCCAACGGCACGTTGTAGGACTGACCCCAGCGCCAGTTGTCTTGGATTTCCAGCACGAACTTCTCGTAGAAGGGATGGTGCGTGTAGGAGGTGATGGAAACATAGTCATCGGGATTGAGACCCAGGGAGTTGTAGAAAGATTGCGGGGTGTATTTCACACCGTTGTAGGTGAATTCCTTCGGACATTCGCCGAGGTAAATCTCATGGACGGCGGAGATGGCCTTCAGCCAAAGGGGATTGCCATTGGCGTCGGTCTGCAGTTTCTTGTGCTCTTTCTTGGCGATGGCATCCACGATGGCGTCGGTGATGTTGGAGAGCTCGCCGTGGTCGGAGAGGGTGTCACCGTAAGCGGCGCCCGGACGCATTTCAGCCTCGGGGACGAGACCGAAAGCCTTCATGCCGTAAATCACATCATAGAAAGAACCGCCTTGGGAGAAGGAAACGTCGCCATGCATGCGGACGGCGGCTTTGGCGCGGTCGTTGTACGTGTTGGCCACGATGTACATTTCGGAGAGGTCGTACTCGCCCTTGCCCATGCGGAGCAGTTCGGATTCGAGGAATGCCAGACCGGAGTAGCACCAGCATGTGCCGGCACGGTTCTGATCCTTAACGGAAGTGACAGGCAGTTCCTTCGTGATTTTGAAGATGTAACCTTCCTCTTCCGTTTTCTCTTTGTCTTGAGCGAAAGAGACATTGCACACTAACAATGCGGCTGTTACCAGCAGTAAGGGTAATTTTTTCATTTGAACAATACTGTTTTAGTTATTAAAATTAAAATGCAAAAATACAAAATTAGTTGAAATGGCAATCTTCCAGCCATTTTTCCACGAGAGCCTCCTGTTTGTCGCGGTCTTTCAGTTCTTCAGTGATCACCTTTTGGGCGATGTCGATGGAGAACTTGGCGATTTCGTTCTTGGCGTCGGTGATGGCCTTCATTTTCTCGAAGTAGATGCTCTTTTTGGCGTCTTCGATCATAGCCTGTGTCTCCGCGGTGGCTTTCTGTTTGGCTTTTTCGTACATTTCGCCGCTCACCTTGCGGGCCTCGGCGAGAATGGCGTCGCGTTCGGCCTTGGCCTGCGCCATCATCTCCTCGTGCTTCTTGTTCAAGGACTGCATCTCCTCGTGGATTTTGGCGGCCTCGGTCAGTTGGTCGGCAATCTTCTGGTTACGCGAAGCGATACCTTTGGTGATGATCGGCCATGCGAATTTCGCCAGGATGAAGAAGAGGATTCCGAATCCGATGAGCATCCAGAAAATCAGTCCGAATGAGGGTTTAATCAATTCCATATATGTTTATTTTTTGATTTACAACTAAAAAAGGAAGGTCTGGCACCAACCGTGCCGAAACCTTCCGGTTCATTACTTTGCGACAGCGATGAGCAGACACACCACGGTGGCGAACAGGGCGACGCCCTCGACGAGAGCGGCCGCGATAATCATGTTCGTACGGATGTCGCCTGACACCTCGGGCTGGCGGGCGATGGCGGACATGGCGTCCTTACCGATGTTACCCACGCCGATACCGGCGCCGATGGCGGCGAGACCAGCGCCGATACCAGCACCTAATTTACCGATACCGAGGCCAGCGCCTGCTGCTTGCAACAAAGTTGTCAATAATACTGCTAAACTTGACATAATAGTTTGATATTTAAGTGATTAAAAGGGTTTACTAATTATTGTTAAATTCCAACCGCTTACGCTTCCACTACGGATGCTTTTTCTTCGTGTTCCTCGCCGATGGCCATGCCAATGTACATCGCGCTGAGCAGGGTGAAGACGAACGCCTGGATGAACGCCACCAACAGCTCCATCAGACCCATGAAGATGTAGAAGAAGACGGAGACCGGCGAGACCGCCCAACCAATGGCCGGGTTCATCTGCCCGAAGATGAAAATCAACGACACGAACGCCAAGGTGATGATGTGGCCGGCGGTGATGTTGGCGAAGAGTCGCACCATCAACACGAACGGCTTCGTGAAGATACCGATGGTCTCCACCAAGGGCATGATCGGCAGCGGAATCTTCAGCCACCACGGCACGCCAGGCGTGTTGAAGATGTCTTTCCAGTACTCCTTGCCGGAAGAGAAGGTGGTCACGAAGAAGGTGATGAGCGCGAGAATGCCCGTCACGGCGATGTTGCCGGTGAGGTTCGCGCCGCCCGGGAAAATCGGGATGATGCCCAGCATGTTGTTCAGGAAGATGAAGAAGAACAACGTGAGCAGGTAGGGTGCGTATTTGTTGGAGTTTTTGCCCAATGACGGGGTAATCACCTCGTCCTGGATGAAGACGATGACCGGCTCCACGAGAGCCTGCAGACCGCGCGGCGCCTCGTCGGGATGTTGCTTGTAGCGTTTCGCCACCGTCAGGAAAATGCAGCAAATCAAGACCAACGAAATGAGCAGGGCACAGACGTTCTTGGTGATGGAAATATCCCACTTGCAGACGTGGTTCGGGTAGGTGACACCCTCCTCAAGATGACCGGTATAGTCGGCATAGTCACCGTCCAGCTTCACGATGCGACCCTTGTTGTCGCCCCACCCCATCGCGTAGCCGTTGTAGGCGGCCTCGCCGTGATGGAGCTTGCTGGACATGAAGACCGTCGGATGACCGCCGTCGAACAGGATGACGGGCAGCGGGATGGTGACGCTCTTGTCGCCGTCGCCGCAGATGTGCCAGCCGTAGCTGTCGATGACGTGCTCAATGATGAACGGACCGGCGTCGAATCCCTCCGACTCTTCCGTAACATACGTATCCGACGAAACAGCCTCCTCATTTTCCGATGCTGCCTCCGTCTCCGACTGGGCAAGTGCATTTTGGCACGCAAAGACCATCGTCAGCGTGCAAAAAAGCACCATCATTATTCTTTCGATACTCTTATAACTCATACGTTTATAGTTAGTTATCTCAATTTACAAAACCTTTTACCGCTCAATTTAAAAAGCCGTGCAATATACACTTTTTTTTGGTTTAAGGTGGAGGGTTTAAGGTTTAATGAAAATTGTAACCCCATAAACCATAACCCTTAAACCATAACCCATAACCATAACCCATAACCATTAACCCATAACCCTTAAACCTTAAACCTTAAACCATAACCCTTAAACAAAAAATCCCGGCAGGCAACCTGTCGGGATTTTGGTATCCAAAAATCGCGGATTTTACTCCTCGTCTTTGTGCTCTTCTTCGTATTTCTTGATGATTTCGCTCTGGATATCGGCGGAAACCTGCTGGTATTCGGCGAACTTCATGCTGTAGGAGGCACGGCCGGAGGTAATGGAGCTCAGCGTGGTGGAGTACTTGTTCATCTCGGCCAACGGAATCTTGGCGTGGATCATCTGGAAGGCGCCTTCGCTGTCCATACCCATCATGATACCGCGGCGGCCCTGCAGGTCGGTCATCACATCGCCCATACGGTCGGCGGGAACGAAGATGTCCACATCGTAGATAGGCTCCAGAATCTTCGGACCGGCGTTCTTGAAGGCCTCCTTGAAGGCGTTACGGCCGGCCAGTTTGAATGCCAACTCGTTGGAGTCAACCGGGTGCATTTTACCGTCGTAGATGTTCACCACGATGTCGCGGGCGTAGGAACCGGTGAGCGGACCCTCTTCCATCTTCTCCATGATACCCTTGAGGATGGCGGGCATGAAGCGGGCGTCGATGGCACCGCCGACGATACAGTTGTTGAAGATCAGCTTGCCGCCCCAAGGCAGGTCGTAGGTCTCCGTGGCACGGATCGGGTATTTGGTCTGGGTGGGCATGCCGTCGTAGTAGGACTCGATGAGCATGTGGACCTCGCCGAATTGACCGGAACCGCCGGACTGCTTTTTATGACGATACATAGCCTCAGCGGACTTGGTGATGGTCTCGCGATACGGGATCTTCGGGGCGTAGTATTCGATTTCGATCTTGTTGAGCTTCTCAATCATCCACTTCACGATGTTGAGGTGTTGCTCGCCCTGGCCGGAGATGATCAGCTGGCGCAGCTCCTTGGACTGTTCCATCTGGAAGGTCGGGTCGGTCTTGCGGATTTCGTTGAGGGCGGCGCCCAGTTTCTCATCGTCGGCGCTGTTCTTGGCGCGGACGGCGGTGCGGAACTTGGGATCCGGATAAACGGTGGGCTCAATCACATCGTCGCCCTTGGCCACGAGCGTGGAGCAAGCGGGAGAGGATTTCAGCTTGATGGTAGCCACGATGTCGCCGGCCACAGCCTTCTCGACCTCCACGCGGTTCTTGCCGCAGAAAGCGAGCAACTGGGAGATACGTTCCTTGGTGTTGGTGGTGGTGTTCAGCACATCGTCAGCCTTCTTGAGTTCGCCGTCGGCAACCTTGATGAAAGCGACCTCGCCGAGGTGCTGTTCGATACCGATTTTGAAGATGTAGCCTGCGAAAGGCTCGGCGGCGTTGCACTTGTGCTCGTGACCGTTGGTGGTCTTCATCGTGCGGCCCTCGTCGGGAGTCGGGCAGTTCTTGACCATCAGGTCCATGAGGCGGTCAACGCCTTGGTCGGTCTTGGCGGCGATGCAGATCACCGGGAAGGTACCGCGGTTAGCGATACCGAGTTTCAGACCACGGATCATCTCGTCTTCGGAGAGGGTGCCTTCCTCGAAGTATTTGTCCATCAGGGCCTCGTCGTTCTCAGCGGCGGCCTCGATGAGGGCGGCGTGCATCTCCTCGGCTTTGGCTTGCTGGTCGGCGGGGATCTCCTCGACGGTCATTTTGCCACCGTTGGCCGGGAATTTGAGCATCTTCATTTGGAGAAGGTCAATGACGGCGTCGAAGCCGAAGCCGGCGTTGACGGGGTATTGGAAAGCCATGACGCTGCCGCCGAAGTATTCCTTCAGCTGGTGGAGGGTCTCGTCGAAGTTGGCTTTTTCGTGGTCGAGTTGGTTGACGGCGAACATCACGGGGATGCCGGCGGCTTTGGCGTGGCGCCATTGGATTTCAGCGCCCACATCGACGCCGTTCTGGGAGTTGATGACCATGAGGGCGGTGTCCATCACGCGGAGGGCGGAAATCGTCTCACCAATGAAGTCATCGAAGCCGGGGCAGTCCACCATATTGATTTTGGTGCCGTTGAATTCGGCGTACATAACGGAGCTGTTGATGGACTGTTGTCTTTCGAGTTCCACCTCGCGGTAGTCGGAGAGGGTGTTTTTGTCCTCCACGGTGCCTCTTCTGCTGATGACGCCGCCGTGGAAGGCCATAGCCTCACAGAGAGTGGTTTTACCCGTACGGTTACCGCCGATGACAGCGATATTTCTGATTTCTTTCGTCTGATAAACTTTCATTGGTGTATAATTAATTGATTTATAATATTTTAGATATTAAACATAATAGGGCGCAAAGTTATAAAAAATATTGATATATGAAGGGTGTGTTGAAGAAAATAAATGAAGGAAGAATATAGAATAAGAATGCAAAAATTAATCGCGGAGGCAGCGAACAGAAAATCCGTAGAGTTTGGCGCTGGCACCCCTCTCCACGAAGGCACTGTTATGGTACAGACAACGGTCGTATCCGTCACCCGGGACCTCAGTGCCCTGAGACGAAGACCAGAACATAGCATAGGCCGCATTACCGAACGACCAGCCGCCGCGGTTGCCCGCAGGAATGGCGGAAAAACCCGTGGCATTATTCGGGTACTGGATCTGATCTCCAGGACAGCACTCAACCCCTTCACAGCTGTTCCAATATTCGGTGGAAGCCAACGCCTTGGCGATATAACTACCATTTCCTCCACACACATATTCGCTTTGGAGACCCACATAGCTAGTCAATGTCGTCCACTCCTCATCGCTCGGCAAATGCCAGCCTGCGGGGCAAATACCTCTGCGGTGGCCGGTGAATGTCACCGATACCGCGTTGTTTTGGTTCACGCTCGTCTCCTCGTACGCCGTGTTGAACGTGTCCACTGCCGCATTCCAGTTGTACAGCAGTCCGTAATTCATCGGCGCATACAAAGCAGAATCGTTGTCGTACCAGAACGCCTGCTTGCCGGTATAGGTATAACCTGTACCGGGAGCTGGGATGAGATAGGTTCCCGTGCTCGGCGAGGTAGTGGTCCGCAGGTTCTCCTTCATCCAGCACTGGCTTCCAATCTGCACAGTGTTATAGACGTTACCCTCGTGGTCGGTGACAGTGGCCACACCGGGGCAAGGAGAACCATCCTCATAAAACGTAAGCATTATTTGATCATCTTCATTTTGATTTTTTATGACCTCAGCACTAATTTTTGAAGAAGAATAGCCCTGATACCTCATCTCATCCCCCAATTCAAACGGATGATTAGAAATGCTTTTCATTAGAATTGTGGGTATCTTTCGATCCGCTATACCCTGGTGGCTGATGCGGTTTGTACCAGACCGACCTATATTCTCCATTTTATAACTTCGGGTTCCTGATGGGGTTAGCACAGAAAGCAGATACATCTGTGGGCATGTAAGTGAAAGAGTGAAAAAGTTATCTCCTTCTTGGAGCATACCGTAGTATTCAGCACACACACGTCCGTTCAAATCGGTAACAATCATCTTAACTTTCTCAGTTTTTGACGATTGGATTCTTACCGACGCGATAGCATCAAACGGATTCGGCATCACTTGAATTCCGTTGTAGTCTATACGGTTAGGCACATCTGTTTCGATATTCATAACATATACCGTATCTGGATAATAGAGGGTTTCCTTCCAATTACGGGTGAGATTTTCTATAATGATGCTGTCGGTTTGCAGGTAGCTGCCATCAGCTGTTTGAGATGCAAAAGTCAACGATACGGTGCCTTGCGCAGAAATAGCAGAAAAGTAGAGCAAAAAGACTACAATAAGGGGGGTAAACTTTTTCATTGGAGATTATTATTGGTAATTGATAATCAAACAATTGCACATTCCCGATATATTTCACATCAGTAATGCAAATATATAAAAATTCCGGATATAGGTAAACAAATGATATATGAATAGTAAAGACGCAAAATTTTGCGTCTTTATAAGGGCCGTAGGCCTGAAGTATGTCAACCCAGGGTGAGCAGCGAAGCGAGCCCCGGGGACATAACAAAAAAGCCCTTCAGAATCCTGAAGGGCTATGGTATTGGGCGACGACCTACTCTCCCACCTGTAGGGCAGTACCATCGGCGCGGTCGGGCTTAACTTCTCTGTTCGGAATGGGAAGAGGTGTGC
>Ga0247611_10003957_pt1 | contig 21231 bp, 16 predicted proteins | sample 177DNAGHGhighgp2_FD_192422 | JGI IMG/M metagenome (GOLD analysis project Ga0247611, IMG submission 192422) | Sheep rumen microbial communities from Palmerston North, Manawatu-Wanganui, New Zealand - 1770 DNA GHGhigh gp2 | ecosystem: Host-associated > Mammals > Digestive system > Stomach > Rumen...
TTCTCTGCAAACGGCTCGCCGTCGTCTTCCTGCTTGGCTATGCCTACATAGCGGCCAGGGGTGAGGATATAGTCCTGGGCGGCAATATCGTCCAATGTCTTCACGGCACAGAAGCCCGCTTCGTCTTCAAGGGTGCCCTCACGATAGGCGTCGAATGTGTCGGCAATCTTCTTGATGTCTTTTTCCTCGTCTAATTCCCGAACGGCACGTGTCACCATCTGCCCCATGTTACGGGCATCAACGAACAGCACCTTGCCCTTCTGCTGCTTGTTGCGAGAGAGGAACCAAAGCGAGACGGGAATGCCCGTGTTATAGAACAACTGAGAAGGCAACGCCACGATGCCCTCTACCAAGTCGGCCTCGACGATACGCTGGCGAATCACGCCCTCGCCACCCGTCTGAGAACTCAAGGCACCGTTGGCAAGCACCAGGCCGATACGTCCTACTGGCGAGAGATGATGAATCATGTGCTGCATCCAGGCGAAGTTGGCATTGCCCGACGGCGGCACACCATACACCCAGCGCTTGTCGTTCTGCAACTTGTCTGCTCCCCAGTCGCTCAGGTTGAACGGTGGGTTTGCCATGATGAAGTCGGCTTTCAGCGTGGGGTGCTGGTCGTCAAAGAAGGTGTCGGCATACGAAGCGCCCAGATTGGCTTCCAATCCACGGATAGCCACGTTCATGTGCGCCATCTTCCACGTGGTGGAGTTGGCTTCCTGTCCGTAGATGCTGATGCCCGAAAGGGCTCTCTGATGGTTGGTGAGGAACTTGGCACTCTGCACAAACATACCGCCACTACCGCAACAGGGGTCATAGACACGGCCTTCGAAGGGTTGCAACACCTCTACGATGGTGCGGACGATGCAACTGGGCGTGTAGAACTCGCCAGCATTCTTTCCTTCCAATGAGGCGAACTTCTGCAGACAATACTCATACACACGACCTAAGAGGTCTTTCTCTTCGCCGGAGGTGTGCATCTTCACGTTTGAGAACAAATCCACCACATCACCCAAACGACGTTTGTCTAATTCAGGACGGGCATAGTTGGATGGCAGCACCCCTTTCAACTTGAGGTTGTCTTCCTCAATAGCCCGTAGTGCCTTGTCTATCACAACGCCTATTTCCGGCGTGTGGGCAGCATTGCGAATCACATTCCAACGGGCATCCTGAGGCACAAAGAAGACACCATCAGCCTCATACTCGTCCTTGTCTTCGGTATCGGCATACTCATCGCCCAACAACTCTTCATATTTAGCTTCGAACCTGTCGCTGATGTATTTCAGGAAGATAAGTCCCAGCACGACACCTTTATACTCAGCCGCATCAAGGTTGCCACGCAATTTGTCGGCTGCTCTCCATATCTTCTCCTCAAATCCGATAGAGGTTGTATTCTCTTTCTTAGCCATACTTGGTTTAAGTTTTTAGTCAAATGCAAATGTACATCTTTTTTTCGAGAATACCACTAAACGATAATCAAAATATTTTTGTGTGTCAACCACATCAGGAAAAGACACCTTTTTTTGTCACATGTCACATGTCACATGTGACATTAGTAGGTTCACATTTTCTTCATTGAAAATTGTGTTATAAATCGTAATAAATTTAGTGTAAATAATTATAGTTTATAATATACTATATTTTATATTAATATATAATATATTATATATTAATATAAGCTTATATATATGACATGTTTTCGAGTATTGCAAGGTACTAATGTCACATGTGACATGTGACATGTGACATTTTTTGAATTGGCGAATAAAGTACTTATCGTCCCCATTCTGCAAACGATATGTATGTGAAGCGCATATATATTCTTTAGCGGGCGCAAACATATCGTTTAGGAATTCAGACTTCGCCCTTGGCGACCACGGCAGAGATTATCTTACGGTGATATGGAAACAGCCCTGCTTCACTTCGTATTTCACCCAGCACTGCTTTTGAAGACGAAGGTCGCGCAGCACTTCCGAAAGCACCCATTTGAGCGTGTCGTTCTGTACTTGGCGGCGCTTCGGTCCATCGGGTGCCTCTACAGTCATATAGCGGTTGTAGCAGATGTCGAAGGTCGTACCGAACATGTGACAACTGTTCTCCGTGGCGTTTCCATTGAAGCTACGCAACCGGCTTACGTCATCCTTGCTTCGAAGGACACTGGTGACGATAATCTTATGCAAGGGCACACCCTTCACCTGAAGACTGTCAAAGAAGCTACGCCCTATATCCTGAAGGAGAACTGACGCACGGGGGACGAGATAGGGAATGCTCCGCTGGAGGTTGTCCACATAGAAATAGGGATTGCTGCCGATGTAAACAAGCTCAGACTTCCTCCCCTCTGCTTCAGCCCTGTTCTGAACCGGGCGCACGCCCCACTTTTGAGCCGACACATACTGCACCTCCTGTAAATCGGGGAACGTCTGCGAATAACTCGGCACGCTGTATATCTTGTTCTTCACCGGGGTGCCGTCGGCGTTGAAGAAAGGATTATTCTTATAATTCTTAGGGGGAGCCGGGATTGAATCCTCCTTCTTCTTACTCTCAGTCTGTTGTCTTTCAGCAGTTTCGTTTAGCTTTGCTACTTTAGTCTCAGTCTTCTTCTCGGTTTTCATTGTCTTCTCCGGCACGACAGGAGCTTTCTTTTGAGCCACCTCCACCGTCGTGCTGTCGACATCGACGGCAGCAAGGTCGGGTGACAGCTTTCTATCGGATGCTATTGACGGGAAGATGCACCGCACCAGCGCAAGCACCAGTACGGTTACAATGAATCCCTCAAGATATTTTCTTTTTGTAATTCTAAATTCAAACATCAAAACTCGTTACTTTTCAAAATCCAGTGCAAAGATACAACTTTTTTATCTAATAATGCTGAGATAAGAAAACGATTTTGGAGAATTAACGCAGTTTGCACCACAGATAAATGGCCATTCATCAATGGTCAATGGTCAATCCTTCAAGAAATCCATCCCTTTTTCTTCGCTTCAGAAATCACGACGGACATGATCATGGAGAGGAAAAGCAAGCCGAAAATCACGGCAAGGCTTACCGGTGTGGATATCTCTATATGAGGGACCTGAAGGTCTAATCCCACCCACGAGCCGATTGCGTTGATGTACTCGTTCATGCTCAACAGCATCTTCACCCCGACAAACATCAAGATAATACCAAGTCCATATTTTAAATAGGAGAAGTATTTGGCAACGGCAGCCAGGGCGAAATATAGTGCCCTCAAGCCTAAGATGGCAAAGACATTACTGGTAAGAACGATGAACGGGTCGCAGGAAACGGAAAAGACCGCCGGAATACTGTCAACGGCAAAAGCCACATCCGTCGTCTCAATCACGAGCAGTGCCACAAACAAAGGCGTAGCCAGACGGCGCCCGTTCTCGATAACGAAGAAACGCCCGCCGTGCATCTTGTCCGTCACGGGATAGATCTTGCGGAACCACTTGACAATGATGTTCTGAGAGGGGTCGACCATCTGGTCGTCGTCGTGACTGAACATCTTGGCTCCTGTGTATAACAAGAACAGGCCGAACAGTCCTAACACCCATTCAAAGCGCATCACCATGGCAGCTCCGGCAAAGATGAAGATGCTACGCAAGACCAACGCGCCGAAGATACCCCAGAAGAGCACCTCATGCTGGTATTTGCGTTCTATGCCGAAGAAGGAGAACAGCATCAAGAAGACAAACAGGTTGTCCATCGACAACGACTTCTCTATCAGGTAGCCCGCAATGAACTCCATTGCCTTCTCGTGGGAATCGACCGGATAGAAGAGATAAATCCCCAGGCAGAACAGAAACGACACGGCTATCCACACGAAGGTCATCCGCAGCGCTTCGCTTACACTCACCTCATGCTGCCCTTTCCTGCCAAACATTGACAGGTCGACCAGCAACATTATAATTACAAGGACATAGAACAGAATCCATGCCCATAAAGACATCCCCATCATATCATTCTTGTCATGACAAATTTCATCATCTTTTCGTTTTCGGTGGCAAAAGTACTAATTTTATTCTATATTCCACTCATTTTTATTCCCAATTGACGTGTCATGTTGTCATTCCCTTTGAGATTTCTTTAGAAAACATGCTGAAAAATCAGCAATTATTCGTATCTTTGCAAACGATTTTATATCTGACAGATTTTTTAATGACAGAGAAGCATATTGTCCTGGATGAAATAGACCCCGTTGTGTTTTATGGTGTGAACAACGGTCATCTGCAAATAATCAAGTCGCTTTACCCCAAACTTCGGATTGTGGCTCGGGGTAATGTTATCCGTGTGCTCGGCGATCAGGATGAAATGAACCGGTTCGAAGATAACATCGAAAAGATGCGCAGACACGTGCTGCAATACAACACCATCACGGAAGAAGACATCCTTGACATTCAGAATGGTAACCGTACAAAAGCGGAAGCGATAAAGGGCGTTGTGTGCTACAGCCTTTCCGGTCGTCCCATCAAGAGCCGTTCGGAAAACCAGCAGCTGCTCATAGACACCTACGAGAAGAACGACATGGTCTTTGCCGTAGGACCAGCCGGCACGGGCAAGACCTACCTGAGCATAGCCCTTGCAGTGAGGGCACTCAAGGAGAAGAACGCGAAGAAAATCATTCTTTCCCGACCAGCCGTGGAAGCCGGAGAGAAATTAGGCTTTCTTCCGGGAGACATGAAAGACAAGATCGACCCTTATCTCCAGCCGCTCTACGACGCTCTTGAAGACATGATACCGGCTGTCAAGCTACAGGACATGATGGATAAGCACATCATCCAGATTGCACCGCTGGCATTCATGCGAGGCCGCACGCTGAGCGATGCGGTTGTCATCCTCGACGAAGCACAGAACACGACACCTGCCCAGATCCGTATGTTCCTCACCCGCATGGGCTGGAACACAAAGATGATCATCACCGGCGACATGACCCAGATTGACCTTCCCAAGAGTCAGAACAGCGGTCTGAGAGAAGCGCTGAACATCCTACGGGACATTGAAGGTATCGGCGTTGTGGAACTGACGAAGAAAGACATCGTGCGTCACAAGCTCGTAACGAAGATTGTGAATGCCTATGAAGCATACGATAAAACAACAAACAAATCCAAAAATAATGATGAAAGCACTGACAAAGACTGATTTCCATTTCGAAGGACAGAAAAGCGTCTATCATGGAAAAGTACGTGACGTATATAACATCAATGATGACTTGATGGTCATGATTGCCACAGACAGGATATCTGCATTTGACGTAATCCTTCCGAAAGGCATTCCCTTCAAGGGACAAGTGTTAAATCAAATCGCCGCCAAGTTTCTTGATGCAACCGCAGACATCTGCCCCAACTGGAAGCTGGCAACACCCGACCCGATGGTAACCGTAGGACTGAAATGTGAAGGATTCCGTGTGGAAATGATTATCAGAGGCATTCTCACCGGTTCTGCCTGGCGTGACTACCAGAAAGGAGTACGCGAGATTTGCGGTGTCAGACTACCTGACGGAATGCGGGAGAACGAGCGGTTCCCGGAGCCAATCATCACCCCTACCACCAAGGCTGACGAAGGACACGACCTGAACATCTCCAAAGAGGAAATCATCGCTCAGGGGATTGTCTCGGCTGAAGACTATGCCATCATGGAGGACTATACGCGCAAGCTGTTTGCCCGCGGCCAGGAGATTGCCTCCAGACAAGGACTGATTCTTGTAGATACGAAATACGAGTTCGGCAAGCGCGACGGAAAGGTGTATCTCATAGACGAGATTCACACGCCAGACAGCAGCCGTTATTTCTATGCTGAAGGGTATGAGGAAAAGTTTGCCAACGGGGAGCCTCAGCGTCAGCTCTCAAAGGAGTTTGTCAGACAATGGCTTATCGAGCACGACTTCATGAACGAGCCCGGTCAGCAGATGCCTGAGATTACAGACGAATATGCTGAATCTGTAAGTGACCGCTACATCGAATTGTACGAGCATATTACAGGTGAGACTTTCAATAAGACGACGGAAGAAGGAGACATCGCAGCACGCATCCAAAAGAACGTGGAGGAATATCTGAGTTCCCGCAAATAATCACTTACTCCTTCAGACGAAGGACAGGGACGCCTATAGCAAATGTACGAGCAGGAAAAAATAAAGCCATATCACAAAGAAGGCGACAAGACACAACAGGTTGAACAGATGTTCGACAACATCGCCCATTCCTACGACAAGCTGAATCACAGGCTATCGTGGAACATCGACAAGGGCTGGCGGAAGAAAGCCATCCGGCAACTCCTGCCCTATCGTCCGAAGGTGATGCTTGACATTGCGACAGGTACCGGCGACTTTGCCATCCTGGCAGCCGGCATGCTCCGCCCCGACACGCTCATAGGAGCAGACATCTCAGAGAAGATGATGGAAATCGGCAAGCAGAAGGTTGAGAAGGAAAAACTGGACTCCGTCATCTCCTTCAAGAAAGAAGACTGTATGAATCTTTCTTTTGCCGATGACACCTTTGATGCCATCACCGCTGCCTTTGGCATACGAAACTTCTCAGGCTTAAACAAGGGGCTGGGCGAAATGTGCAGGGTGCTGAAAAAGGGAGGACATCTGAGCATCGTAGAGCTTACGAGTCCTGTATCCTTTCCCATGAAGCAGCTCTTCAGCATCTATTCGCACACCTTCCTTCCACTCTACGGAAGAATGATTTCGAAAGACAGAAGTGCATACGATTATCTGACGGCAACCATCGAGGCTTTCCCACAAGGAGAGCAGATGATTGAAATCCTTAAAACGGCTGGCTTCAGCAAAGCTCAGTTCAAACGATTGACATTTGGCATCTGCACCATGTACTTTGCAGAGAAATAAAATTGAATTATGGACAAATACGGACTAATTGGCTATCCCTTGGGACATTCGTTCTCTATCGGGTATTTTAATGAAAAATTTGAAGACGAAGGAATCGATGCGAGATACATCAACTTTGAGATTCCTACCATTGAGCACTTGAGAGAGGTGCTGGACTCAACTCCCGACTTGAAAGGACTGAACGTGACTATTCCATACAAAGAAAAAGTAATCGAGTATCTTGATTCTGTTTCCCCTGAAGCCAGAGCCATCGGTGCCGTGAATGTCATCAGAGTCACCCATAAAGGGAAGAAGACTTTGCTGAAGGGATTCAACAGCGATGTCATCGGTTTCACGCAAAGCATTGAGCCCATGCTGGAGAAATGCCATAAGAAAGCACTTATTCTCGGAACGGGCGGCGCTTCAAAGGCTATCGACTACGGCTTGCGTTCATTAGGCCTGGAAACGGTCTTCGTGAGCAGGTATGAACGTCCCGGAACCGTACAATACGATAAGCTCAAGCCAGAAGATGTCAAGGAGTACAACGTCATCGTCAACTGCACCCCACTTGGTATGTATCCCAAGACGGAAGAATGTCCGCTACTGCCTTACGAAGCAATGGATTCCAACAACCTGCTCTATGACCTCATCTATAATCCGGATGAAACCATGTTCATGAAAATGGGGAAGAAATATGGAGCTACCGTCAAAAACGGCCTTGAAATGCTTCTGCTTCAGGCATTCGCAAGCTGGGAGTTCTGGAACGGTGAGAGAGAAGAATGATATAACACCTCAATATATATTTGATTAATCAATGACAGACAACCGATATATGATGCGCGGTGTTTCCGCCGCCAAGGAAGATGTTCACAATGCCATCAAGAACATTGACAAGGGTATTTTCCCACAAGCATTCTGCAAAATCATCCCGGATATCTTAGGAGGAGACCCTGAGTATTGCAACATCATGCATGCAGACGGGGCGGGGACAAAATCATCCCTCGCCTACATGTACTGGAAGGAAACCGGCGACCTTTCCGTATGGAAGGGGATTGCCCAGGATGCAATCGTGATGAACACAGACGACCTTCTGTGCGTGGGTGCTGTTGACAACATCCTCGTATCGTCTACCATCGGCCGCAATAAGATGTTAATTCCCGGTGAAGTGGTCTCCGCAATCATCAACGGAACAGACGAACTACTGGCAGATATGCGCAAGATGGGCATCGGCATTTATCCTACAGGCGGGGAAACGGCTGACGTGGGCGACCTCGTACGTACCATTATCGTCGACTCTACCGTTACTTGCCGTATGCCGCGCAAAGACGTGATTGATAATGCCAACATCCGTCCGGGTGATGTCATTGTCGGTCTGTCGAGCACAGGACAGGCAACCTATGAGAAGAGCTATAACGGAGGCATGGGGAGCAACGGCCTTACTTCAGCCCGCCACGATGTGTTTGCCAAATACTTAGCAGAGAAGTATCCTGAGAGCTTTGACCATGCCGTTCCCGACGAGCTTGTCTATAGCGGGAAATACAAGCTGACGGATGCCGTTGACGGTGCTCCCGTGAATGCCGGTCAGCTGGTGCTCTCTCCCACTCGCACATACGCCCCGATTATCAAGAAGATACTGGAGAAGCTTCGCCCGGAGATTCACGGAATGGTCCACTGCACCGGTGGAGCCCAAACGAAAGTATTGCACTTCGTCAACGACAACTGTAGAGTCATCAAAGACAACATGTTCCCTATCCCGCCACTTTTCCATGCCATTCACGAATGCTCAGGCACCGACTGGCGGGAAATGTATCAAGTGTTCAACATGGGACATCGCATGGAAATATACGTACGGCCGGAAATCGCTCCACAAGTCATAGAAATTTCCAAGTCGTTCGACGTCGATGCGCAAATCATCGGACATATAGAAGAAGGTGCCAAGAGCCTGACAATACAATCAGAATTCGGAGAATTCAACTATTGATGAAAACAAGCTCATGGCTGACGACAAGTATAAAACAAAGAATGACATATAAATATGATTGAGAATAATAGCATTTTACAAAAGCTCGATGGATTGGAGGCACGATTCGAAGAAGTATCAACCCTGATTACCGACCCCAGCGTGATTTCCGATCAAGAAAGATACGTAAAACTGACTAAGGAGTATAAAGACCTGGAAGACATCATGAATGCCCGCAAAAGATACATCACGTGTCTTAATGCGATCAGCGAGGCGAAAGACATTCTTACGAACGAGACCGATCCGGACATGAAGGAAATGGCACGCGAAGAACTGAGCGAGAATGAGGCTCTGAAACCCAAGCTGGAGGAAGAGATTAAGATTGCGCTTATTCCTAAAGACCCGGAGGATGCGAAGAATGTGCAGATGGAAATACGTGCAGGTACGGGAGGAGACGAGGCTTGTCTCTTTGCCGGTGACCTTTTCCAGATGTATAAAAAGTTCTGCGATTCAAAAGGCTGGTCTCTTAGTGTCACCAGCGAAAGCGAAGGTGCCGTCGGCGGCTTCAAGGAAATCGACTTTGCCGTCAGCGGTGTCGATGTATATGGCACTTTAAAGTATGAGTCGGGAGTTCACCGCGTGCAACGTGTTCCCGCTACAGAGACGCAAGGACGCATGCACACGAGTGCGGCTACCGTAGCCGTCTTGCCTGAAGCAGAGAAGTTTGAAGTACACATCAACGAAGGAGAAATCAAATGGGATACCTTCCGTTCGTCTGGTGCCGGCGGTCAGAATGTGAACAAGGTGGAATCGGGCGTCCGTCTGCGCTATATGTGGAAGAACCCCAACACGGGAGAATCAGAGGAGATACTCATTGAGTGTACGGAAACTCGCGATCAGCCGAAGAATAAGGAACGTGCGTTGTCGCGCCTTCGCACCTTCATCTATGACAAGGAACACCAGAAGTATGTAGACGACATCGCATCCCGTCGGAAAAGCCTCGTCTCGACAGGAGACCGCTCTGCCAAGATCCGAACCTACAACTTCCCTCAAGGACGTGTCACCGATCATCGCATCGGCTATACCATGTACGACCTACAAGGATTCCTCGGCGGAAACATTCAGGAAATGATTGATGCCCTGACCGTTGCTGAGAATGCCGAGCGCATGAAGGAAGCAGAATTATAAATATACTTTTTGTCATAAGCTTCACGTTTGGTTATGTACTTATAAAAAAGATACAGAAATGGATAGGAAACAACTGATAGAACAGATCATGCAGAAGCAGACGTTCCTATGTGTGGGATTGGATCCCGACATCAAGAAGATTCCGCAATGCATCATCGACGAATGTAAAGAGGAGTTGGAAGACGATGAGGAGTATGACGACTCGCTCGCCATCATGGCTTTCAACCAAGCCATCATCGATGCGACAGCCCCCTATTGCGTAGCATACAAGCCCAATCTGGCGTTTTATGAATCGCTGGGGTCTATGGGCGTGGCAGCCTACGAGGAGACGGTGGCATATCTGCGTGAGTATTACCCTCACCACTTCATCATAGCCGATGCCAAGCGTGGCGACATTGGCAACACGAGTGCCATGTATGCCCGTTCGTTCTTTGAAGGAGACACACAAGTAGATGCGCTGACCGTTGCCCCATATATGGGCGAAGACAGTGTCACACCCTTCCTGGGGTACGAAGGCAAATGGGTGATACTTCTTGCGCTGACCAGCAACAAGGGCTCGCACGACTTCCAGACCTCCCCTATTGCCTCTGAAGGAGAGGAAAAAGAGTACCTGTTTGAAAAGGTACTGAAGGTCTCGCAACAATGGGGAACGAAGGACAACATGATGTATGTCGTCGGTGCCACCCAGGGCCGTATGTTCGAAGACATCCGCCGACTGGTACCCGAACACTTCCTGCTCGTTCCAGGCGTAGGTGCACAAGGCGGGTCACTCCAGGAGGTGTGCAAATATGGAATGAACAAAGACTGCGGCTTACTGGTAAACTCTTCCCGCGGTATCATCTACGCCTCGAGTGGTGAGGATTTTGCCGAGATGGCAGCACAAAAGGCAAAGGAACTACAAGAAGAAATGGCAATTGAATTGAGTAAGATTTGCCAATAGAACAGCCGTTTCCTCCTTTATGAATGATAACAAGATTATCAATGATCCCGTTTTCGGTTTCATAAAAGTGCCGGTCGGATTACTTCTCGATATCGTGAAGCATCCGCTCGTCCAACGACTCACCCGCATCAAACAGCTGGGACTTGCCTCCGTTGTCTATCCCGGTGCACAACACACCCGTTTTCAACATTCAATCGGAGCATTCCATCTGATGAGCGAGGCGGTATTGTCGCTTTCCCAGAAAGGTATTTTCATTTTCCAAAGTGAGATGGAAGCCGTTCAGGCTGCCATCTTACTTCATGACATCGGACATGGTCCGTTTTCTCATGTCCTGGAGAACACCTTGATACGAGGTATCTCTCATGAAGACATCTCACTGATCATGATGAACCAAATCAATCATGAGATGAACGGTGCCTTGAATTTAGCCATCAACATCTTCAAAGACGAGTACCCCAAACACTTTCTTCATCAGCTCATCAGTTCACAACTGGACATGGACAGGCTTGACTATCTACGACGGGACTCATTCTTCACGGGCGTCACAGAAGGAAATATCGGCTCTGCACGCATTATCAAGATGCTAAATGTCAAAGACGACCAACTGGTGGTTGACTCCAAGGGAATCTATTCTATTGAAAACTATCTCACCTCCAGACGTCTCATGTACTGGCAAGTGTATCTGCACAAGACGGCCGTTGCCTACGAGAAAGTCCTGGTAAATCTCTTAACAAGGGCTAAGCAACTGGCATTGAAAGGAGAAGACATCTTCGCACCACCCCATCTGCATTATTTCCTACATAATGATGTTGATGCCTCTTTCTTCAACCAGCACCCTGAAGCATTGAGGAATTACGAATATCTCGACGACAATGATATCTGGAGTAGTGTGAAAGTATGGGCACAACATAAGGATAAGCTTCTTTCACTATTAGCAAAGGACTTGTTGGAAAGGAATATCTTCAAAGTAGAAATCCGTGAAGAACCCGTGATGGATGAAGAACTTAAAGAACTACAACTCCAGCTTGCAGCTAAACTTGGCATCAATGAAGAAGACGCTCACTATCTTGCGAATGCAGAGACAATTCAAAAAGACATGTACAATGTGAACGATGATCATATCTCTATTCTTTTCAAGGATGGAACGATCAAAGACATCACAGAAGCGTCAGAAATTCTTAATGTTGCTTTGTTATCTAAAAAAATTCGCAAATATTATCTATGTTATCAACGTATTTGAATAAAATTTGCTATTTTTGCAGAAATAATAACCAATATAGATAATAATGGAATTTACTGCAAAACAAATTGCACAGTTTATCCAAGGAAGAGTAGAAGGTGACGAGAATGCTTCCGTTCACACTTTTGCTAAAATTGAAGAAGGAGTACCTGGTGCTATTTCGTTCCTTTCGAATCCGAAATATACCCATTTCATTTATAATACCAAGTCGAGCATCGTTCTTATCAACGAATCGGTTGTGCTGGAAAAACCAGTTGAGACGACTTTAATTCGAGTTCACAATGCATACGAGTGCATCGCTAAGCTTTTACAGCTTTATGCTTCTGCACAACCGAAGAAAAGCGGTGTCAGTTCTCTGGCATTCATTTCCCCGACAGCAAAGATCGGAAAAGACTGCTATATCGGAGCATTTGCCTTTATTGGAGAGAATGCGGAAATCGGAGACGGCTGCCAGATTTATCCCAACGTCTATATTGGAGATGAGGTTAGAATAGGAAGCAACAATCTGTTCTATCCCAATGTAACCGTTTACAAACAATGCAGAATCGGTAATAATGTCATCATTCATTCCGGTGCCGTCATTGGTGCGGACGGTTTCGGCTTTGCTCCAGGAGAAAACGGATACGACAAAATCCCTCAAATTGGAATTGTAGTCATTGATGATGACGTGGAGATTGGTGCCAATACATGTATTGACCGCTCAACAATGGGTGCGACACGTGTATGTAAAGGGACAAAGTTAGATAATCTTATACAGATTGCCCACAACGTTGAAATCGGTTCAAATACCGTGATGGCAGCACAAGGAGGCGTTGCTGGAAGCACAAAGATTGGCGAATGGTGTATGACAGGAGGACAAGTCGGCTTTGCCGGTCATATTACCATTGCAGACAACACTCACGTTGGTGCACAGGCAGGTATCGCCAATAACATCAAGACTTCAGGTCAGACAATTTTAGGCTCTCCTGCATGGGATGCCAAAGGGTATATGAAATCGGCTGCCATATTCCGCCGTTTGCCTGAAATGTACAAGGAAATCTCCGAATTGAAAAAAGAAATCCAAGAGCTGAAAAGTCAGCAGAAATAAATACTACGATTAATGATAATGTTAAAGCAAAAGACTTTAAAAGGGAGTTTCTCCCTATTTGGAAAAGGACTGCATACTGGACTCAATCTGACAGTAACATTTAATCCTGCCCCAGAAAACACAGGCTATCGTATTCAAAGAATCGATTTAGAAGACGAGCCTATCATCGAGGCTATCGCCGAGAATGTAATTGACACTCAGCGTGGTACGGTATTGGCTAAAGGGGATGCAAGAGTATCTACTGTCGAACACGGGATGGCAGCACTTTATGCCTTAGGCATTGACAATTGTCTTATTCAAGTCAACGGACCGGAATTCCCGATTCTTGACGGTTCAGCCATCAAATATGTTGAAAAGATTCAGGAAATAGGAATCCTGGAACAAAATGCTCCAAAGGACTGGTATATCATCCGTAAAAAGATAGAAGTGAAAGATGACAAAACGGGGTCGTGCATCACTATCCTTCCTGATGAGCAGTTCAGCATCACGGCAATGTGCTCTTTTGAATCGAAGTTTATAAACAGCCAGTTTGCAACCATTGACAGGATTAACAAATTTGCTGAAGACATAGCTCCGGCACGTACATTCGTCTTTGTCAGAGACATTGTTCCTTTGCTCGAAGCAAATCTAATCAAAGGTGGAGATCTTGAAAACGCCATTGTCATCTATGAGCGTGAAGTTTCTCAAGAAAAGCTGGATCAACTTGCCGACTTGCTCAATGTTCCCCACATGGATGCAAAGAAAATCGGCTATATCCAACATAAGCCTCTGATGTGGGAGAATGAATGTACCCGTCATAAACTATTAGACATCATCGGCGACATGGCCCTGATAGGTAAACCTATTAAAGGACGTATTGTTGCAACTCGCCCAGGACATACTATCAACAACAAGTTTGCCCGTCTCATGCGGAAAGAGATTCGGAAGCATGAGATCCAGGCTCCTATCTATGACCCCAATGAGGCTCCAGTCATGGATAACAACCGCATTCGCGAGTTGCTTCCTCACAGATACCCCATGCAGCTGGTGGACAAGATCATCTCCATTGGTCCGACAAGTATCGTCGGTGTTAAGAATATAACAAGCAATGAACCGTTCTTTGTCGGACATTTCCCTCAAGAGCCTGTAATGCCAGGAGTATTACAAATAGAGGCGATGGCACAATGCGGCGGATTATTGGTATTGAATCAAGTGGAAGATCCTGAACGATGGTCTACCTACTTTATGCGCATCGATGATGTTAAGTTTCGCCAGAAAGTAGTACCAGGCGACACATTGTTGTTCCGCGTAGAACTCCTGTACCCTGTTCGACATGGAGTAAGTACGATGAAGGGTTATATGTTTGTTGGCGACCATGTCGTTTCCGAAGCAACATTTACGGCACAAATAGTAAAGAACAAATAAATTCAGTTATATATGAATCAAATAAGTCCTTTAGCCTATATACATCCTGAAGCCAAAATTGGTGATGGCAATATCATCGGACCATTCTGTTATATTGATAAGAATACCGTCATTGGAGACAACAACACTTTCCAGAATAGTGTCACCATAAATTACGGAGCCCGGATTGGTAATAACAATGAATTCTTTCCGGGGGCGAGCATATCCACAAAGCCACAAGACTTAAAGTTCAAAGGTGAAGACACCATCTGTATTGTCGGCGACAATAATAGTATCCGCGAGAATGTCACCATTTCAAGAGGTACGGCATCTAAAGGCGAAACGATCGTGGGGAACAATAATCTGTTAATGGAAAACATGCATGTTGCCCATGACTGTGTTGTCGGGAACGGTTGTATTATAGGAAACTCCACAAAGTTTGCCGGTGAGGTGATCGTAGATGACAATGCGATTATCAGTGCTACAGTACTTTGCCATCAGTTCTGCCGCATTGGAGGTTATGTCATGATTCAGGGAGGAAGTCGTACATCGCAGGACATACCACCTTATATTATTGCAGGCAAAGAGCCAATCAGGTATGCTGGAGTCAATCTGATTGGTCTTCGCCGCAGAGGATTCGATAATGAACTGATCCAACTTATTCACGAAGCATATCGGCTCTTATATAGCAAGGGAGTCTTAGCTGAAGGAATTGAGGAAATAAAGCAGAATCTGATAATTACTCCTGAAATACAATATATAATTGATTTTGTATCAACATCAAAAAGAGGCATAATCAGATAAATGAAAACACTGATTGTTGTTCTCGGACCGACTGGCGTAGGGAAGACGGAACTCTGTATCGACATTGCCAACTATCTCCATACACCAATCATCAATGCTGATTCTCGACAGGTATTTGCAGAAATCCCGATAGGTACAGCAGCTCCGACAAAAGAACAACAACGTGCCGTGAAGCATTATTTCGTGGGAAATCTTCATCTCGATGATTATTATAGTGCTTCTATGTATGAGAATGACGTCTTGCATCTGCTCGACCATCTTTTTACAAATAATGATGTTGCAATGATGAGTGGAGGGAGCATGATGTATATTGATGCTGTTTGTAATGGTATTGACGATATTCCAACGGTAGATGAGCATACTCGGGAAACACTTAAACGCCGACTTGCCGAAGAAGGACTACCAGCTCTTGTAGAAGAATTGAAAAGATTAGATCCTGAGCATTATGAATTTGTGGATAAGAAAAATCCGAGAAGGGTTGTACATGCTCTGGAAATCTGTCACATGACTGGGAATACATATTCTTCTTACAGGACAAACACAAAGAAGCAAAGACCATTTAACATCATAAAGATCGGTCTGAACCGCCCAAGAGAAGAGCTATATGCCCGGATTAATCAACGGGTTCTGAAAATGATGGATTTAGGATTGGAAGAAGAAGCGCGTAGCGTACTTCCCTTTCGTCATCTCAATTCATTGAACACCGTAGGATACCGTGAACTATTCGACTATTTTGACGGGAACATTACACTTGATGACGCGGTTTTCAAAATACAATCAAACTCGCGCCGGTATATGCGCAAACAACTAACATGGTTTATGCGCGACAAAAGTATAAAATGGGTAGAGCCAAATAATATTAAAGAAATCTATAACTTTATTGACAAGACAATATGTTTGAATCCATAGGTCGTTTTTTTCATAGTATAGGGAGATTCTTCAAGAAGACATGGAAATGGTATAAAGGATTATTTGTCGGCCGTCCATGGTATGTGAAGATTATTTCCGGAATCGTTTCGTTCACACTGGCCTTTATCATTTATCTCGGCATGGTGGACATAAACTTCTTATGGCTGTTTGGCAAGTCTCCAGGCTATATGTCAGGCATTCAGAATCCCCAGACCAGTCAGGCTTCAGAAATCTATAGTGCAGACAACAAACTCATTGGAAAGTTCTTTGATGAGAACCGTACCCCTGTAACTTATGATGAAGTGAATCCCGTTTTCTGGCAGGCTCTGATAGACACCGAAGATGAGCGTTTCTATAAACACTGGGGAATAGATCCTATCAGCATCTTAGGTGCGGCTAAAGATGCCATCCTCAGAAATGATGCACGTGGAGCCTCTACCATCACACAACAGTTAGCAAAAAACATGTTTCGTGTGAGAACCCAGTATTCTACAGGTCTGTTGGGGAAGATACCTGGATTAAGGATTCTAATTGTCAAAACAAAGGAATGGATTATTGCCACCAAACTCGAGACAATCTTCGATAAAAAAGAGATTCTAACGATGTATGCCAATACAGTTGATTTCGGGTCTAATGCATTCGGCATCAAAACTGCTTGTAAGACCTATTTCAACACTACCCCATCCGCTCTTACGGTTGAACAAGCAGCTGTTCTGGTTGGAATGCTTAAGGCAACAACATTCTATAATCCAATATCTCATCCCGAAAACAGTCTTGCAAGAAGGAATGTGGTATTGAACAACATGGTCACTAAGAATGACCTGACCAAACAAGAATACGACTCTATTTCACGCATTCCTATTGACCTGAGCCACTTTTCTGTCGAAACGAACTATGATGGACAAGCTCAATATTTCCGCGAAACCATTGCTAAGTATCTCAAAGACTGGTGTAACGACAATGGCTACGACTTATATAGCAGCGGTCTGAAAATATACACGACTATTGATACACGTCTGCAAAAATATGCAGAAGAAGCAGCCAAAAAGCAAATGAAGCAGATTCAGCAGAACTTCAATAGCCATTGGGGAAAAAGCGAACCGTGGGTAGATGAACATGGAAGAGTCATTCCTGACTTTATCGAAGGGATAGCCAAACGCACTTCTCACTATAAGACATTGGAAGCGCTCTATCCTAATCAACCCGATTCTATCAATTATTATCTGAATCAGCCACATGTCGTAAAATTGTTTGATTATGATAACGGCACCATTGAGGCAGAGATGTCAACAATGGACTCTATCAGATACATGGTGCATTTCATGCATTGCGGTTTTATAGCAATGGAAGCTCAAACCGGAGCAGTCAAAGCGTGGGTCGGTGATATTGATTTCAATTCATGGAAATACGATAAAGTAACCGCTTTGAGACAACCCGGTTCTACTTTTAAACTGTTTGTCTATACGGAGGCGATGAATCAGGGATTAACACCTTGCGACAAAAGACGTGATGAATATTTCTCGATGAGAGTATACGATCCTCAGAAAGGAAAAGAAGTGACCTGGGCTCCATCAAATGCTAATGGCTATTTCACATACGATTCAATGACGATGAAACGTGCATTTGCCCAGAGTGTTAATTCTGTTGCGGTCAGACTCGGACAAGAAATGGGTATTAAGCGCATTGCAGAAACGGCTCATAGAATGGGTATTAAAAACAAACTGGACGAAACACCTTCTTTAGCATTAGGCTCAAGTGATGTCAGTCTTTTAGAGATGGCAAACGCCTATAGTGTTATAGCAGATGATGGCAAACACCATGAACCACAGCTGATTACAAAAATATTGGACAAGAACGGGCGTGAAGTATACACAGGCGTAACGACCACAGAACAAGTGATACCCTATAAGAGTGCGTTTTTCATGCAACAACTTTTACAAGGAGGACTTAAGGAACGTGGTGGAACTTCTGTTGCCTTGGGCGGTTACGTAGGAAACTATCATGATGTTGATTTTGGAGGAAAGACTGGAACTTCCAATAATCATTCCGATGCATGGTTTATGGGAATCAGTCCTAAGCTTGTGGTTGGAGCCTGGGTAGGTGGTGAATACAGATGTATCCATTTCCGAACTGGAGCGCTTGGACAAGGTAGTAGAACAGCCCTTCCTATTTGCGGACACTTCCTTTCTAAAGTATTACAAGATCCAGCTTTCAAAGAGTATCATGCAAAATTTGGTGAATCTAAAGACAAGGAAATCACCAAAGACATGTATGAGCAATGTGTCAGCTATTACGCTCCACGTACGTATCGCAAACGCGAACATGAAGGTTCATTGATGTCTCATGAAGAGATCGTCTTAGACGAAAATGGAAATCCTATCCGGACACAATCATCGAGCAGTAGTCAGGATGCTGCTATCGAACCTGAGGAGTATTAAAGGATAAGAGTGATTTGAGCACAGATCAAAACAAAATAGACTTAGATAATCCTGAATTGCAAAACGCACTTCAGATAATTCAATATACCCGTCATTCGCTTTTCCTTACCGGAAAAGCGGGGACGGGAAAATCTACTTTACTCCGTTACATTGCCTCAACAACAAAGAAAAAGAACATCATTCTTGCTCCAACTGGCATAGCTGCAATCAATGTCGGTGGCTCTACTCTACATAGCTTTTTTAAATTACCTTTTCATCCACTTTTACCCAACGACAGCAAGTATAATGCCCGTAACATCAGGGAAACCCTGAAATATAATAGTGAGAAAAGAAAACTCCTTCGCGAAGTAGAGCTTATCATTATTGATGAAATCAGTATGGTAAGAGCCGATATAATTGATTTTATCGACAAAGTATTACGCATCTATTGCCGTAATATGCGCGAACCATTTGGTGGGAAGCAATTATTATTGGTAGGTGACATTTATCAATTAGAACCTGTTCTGAAGGAAGAAGACCGCTTATTACTGCATCCTTTTTATTCTTCAGTATTCTTTTTCGGGGCACATGTATTCAGAGAAATGCAGCTCGTTTCCATTGAACTGAAAAAGGTATACAGGCAGACCGACCCAGTTTTCATCAACATTCTGGACCATATGCGCACCTCGAATGTTGGAACTGCCGACCTAACATTATTAAACCAACGTGTGGGAGCTGAACTTGATGACAACAATTCTCATTTAGCCATCACGTTATCAACAAGACGCGACACAGCAGATTTCATCAACGAAAAGCATTTAGAGATGCTTCCTGGAGAATCCACCATTTTCAAAGGTAATGTAAAAGGGGAATTTCCAGAGAGCAGCTTCCCGACTCCCATAGAACTGGAGCTAAAAACCGGTGCTCAAGTGATGTTTATCAAAAACGAATATGATAAGCGATGGGTAAACGGGACCCTCGGAACTATTATCGGTTTTGGCGATGATGAAGATGGCGTCATTTATGTTCGTACAGAAAACGATATTGATGTAGATGTAGAAAGAGAGATCTGGAGCAACATCAGATACCGTTTCAATGAAAAAGAACAAAAAATCGAAGAAGAAGAAATTGGTACCTACGAACAATTTCCTCTTAAATTGGCATGGGCTATCACGGTACACAAAAGCCAGGGATTGACGTTTAATCAAGTTAAGATAGATTTCACTGGAGGAGTGTTTGCCGGTGGTCAGGCTTATGTAGCATTAAGCCGCTGCACCTCTCTTAATGGTATCAGTCTGAAAGAACCTCTTAGAAGAGATGAGGTGTTCGTCAGAAATGAAGTAATCAATTTTGCTCGGCAATTCAATGATACTCAAATTATGAAAAAAGCCTTACAGCAAAGTAAGGCAGACAAAGAGTATCATGAAGCTGTTAGGGCGTTTGATAAAGGTGATATGCAAAAGGCTTTAGACTACTTCTTTCTTGCTATTCATAGCAGATATGATATTGAGAAACCTTCTGCAAAACGACTGATACGTAGAAAACTGAATGTCATCAACTCATTAAAAGAAGAAATCGACAGATTAAAGAAAGAACAGAAAGACAAAGAAAAGTATTTAAAGACTCTTGCTGTGGAATATGTCATGATGGGCAAAGAATGTGAAAAAGACCATTTCATTGATGCAGCCATTAGAAATTACAACAAAGCATTAACGCTTTGTCCTGATATCCCAGAAGCTAAACGCAGATTGAAAAAGTTGTCAAAGATTAGCAAAAATGACTGATATGAACCTACCCGAAGATTTTGAACAATACACTTCTCAACTTATGGGGGAAGAACGTTTTCAGGCATTCAAAGACGGATTGTCGCAACCTGCTCCTGTAAGCATACGTCTCAATCCAAATAAGGCAAATGGCTTCGTCTGTCCAAAAGAGTCAAAGAACATACCCTGGTGCAAAGAGGGTTTCTATTTGGCAAAAAGGCCCAATTTCACATTCGACCCTTTTTTACATGCTGGTCTTTATTATGTTCAGGAAGCTTCTTCCATGTTTCTTTCTTCCGTCTTACAACAAACGGTTGATTCAGAACCGATAATGATGCTCGATCTCTGTGCAGCTCCAGGTGGAAAATCCACATTGGCTCTGTCCACCCTTCCTAAAGGAAGCCTGCTTGTAACGAATGAACCTGTTCGCCCAAGAGCACAAATACTTTCGGAAAATATCCAAAAATGGGGAAATCCAAATGTTATCGTTACAAACAATTATCCCCGTGAGTTCAAGAAAGCAGGTGTACAATTTGATGTTATCCTCTGTGATGTGCCATGCTCAGGAGAAGGGATGTTCAGAAAGGACGAAAATGCCATTGCAGAATGGAACAGACAAAAGGTTGATAAATGCAGCCAGTTGCAACGAGAGATCATATCAGACATCTGGCCATGCTTGAAAGAAGGAGGAATACTCATTTATTCGACCTGTACTTTCAA
>Ga0247611_10003958_pt1 | contig 21212 bp, 33 predicted proteins | sample 177DNAGHGhighgp2_FD_192422 | JGI IMG/M metagenome (GOLD analysis project Ga0247611, IMG submission 192422) | Sheep rumen microbial communities from Palmerston North, Manawatu-Wanganui, New Zealand - 1770 DNA GHGhigh gp2 | ecosystem: Host-associated > Mammals > Digestive system > Stomach > Rumen...
ACTCTTTCAATCGAAGATGCTCTTTACACACCTGCTTCAATGGCAGCTATTTGGGCTGGCGAGCACGGTGACCTCAAGAACGGCGTAAAGGATACAACAATGATTGACAGAATGGAGAAGATTACAGCTAAGCGTAGCTTCATTATTCCTGCTGGCAACCATGAAGGTACTCCTTCTGAAGGAAACGTTACTGCTCAGGCAGTTTACTTCGACCCTAAGACAATGGAGCCATTCCAGGATGGTACACCTATTGCTGAAGGCGAGGTTATTTACAAGTTTACTCGTTCTGTTGCATATGATGGCAACAGCATTGGTAACACAATTGAAATCTCTGCTGATAAGTTCCCTGGCACTTACAGAGTTGTCGGTGAGACACTTGTAAGAGACAAGGATACTGGTGAGGACCAGAGATTCCAGTTCATCATTCCTGAAGCTAAGATGTCCGCAGAAAGCACATCAATTACCCTTGAGGCAGATGGCGACCCTGTAGTATTCAGCTTCACAATGGATGTTCTTCGTCCAGACAACGGCGTAATGATGAAGTTTGTTCAGTTCGATGTTGTTGATAACGATGAAGAGAATGACGGCTCTACAATGGTTAAGGATACTGAGAACCTCAACCTCCTTGACGATGCTGAAATGTATAAAGTAAGCGGTGGAGAAGATGAGGAATTGGTAATCGGCGCAACAGAGTATTGATGCAATCAGTGCGCCAATCAGTGATGGTTGGCGCACTTTCTACTATAAGATTGTGAGGTGAATAGATAGTGAATATTTTTGACCAGTATGGTATTAAAGAAGTTGCTGACGTAACTATTTACAGTATTCACAAAAAGGAGGATGGCTCTGGTGACGTTTATTACGTTCCTGCACTTTACCTTGATACTTTAAAGGTTACAACAGTTGAAAAAACTGCTGAGAATACCTGGGCTCAGGGTGGTCTTGGTAATTCAAGACTTATCTCTTGGGACTATGGAAAAACAATTAACTTAACACTTGAAGATGCACTTTGCACTCCTGCTTCTCTCGGTCTTTGCTGGGGCGGCGTTTTGAGTGCAGATTGGAAGGATGCTCACATTCAGCACCAGACAGGTCTTGTTAACCTTGACTGTGCAACTGAAAGAATTTCTCGTATGGAGAAGGCTTTCTATCCAAGAAATGATACTGTCAATGCAGTAGTAAGTAATCTTCTTCCTCGTGATGGTAAGGAAGATATTCTTCTTGACCAGAGCGGCGACCCTGTATACTTACAGCGTTCTTCAATTCTTGACGGTGTTAATATTAAGGGCTTTGGCTATGTTGATGGCAAGCCTTATAAGTGGCATTTGGAAATTGAGACAGCTGTAAAATCCGTTGCAGTTGTTCCAGATAGATTCTTCTCTGTTTATGGTAAGTCATACCCAATTAAGAGAATGCAGACTGTTGGCATTAATCAGCCTTCAGAAGCCTTTAAGTATGAGATTATCTATCTTAGAGGTTATGACCAGTATTCTGATGAATCTCCTTGCGCAAGAATTATTTATCATAAGCAGGCAGAACAGGGCGAGCAGACTAAGGCTTGCACAGTAACAGAAGATGATGTAGCACTTGGTTACCTTGCTGATGCTGAAAATTATCCTTATCTTAAGATTCGCGTTTGCTGGGACGGCTCAATCAGAGCTTACCTTGGTGCAAAGAATGTTGACTGGGATTTGAAGAGACAGGTTGAAGACCACGTATATGAAGAAGATACTGCTTGGGTTGAAATTCCTCAGATTAACACAGACCAGTTCAGAAATATTGACCTTTGGGTAAGATTTGATTCAATCAATGCTCTTTCTTACTACTTAATTACTAAGTACGAGAACAATATCTTTGATATTGGACCAAAGGTTATTCATCATGGTCTTGAAGATAGATATGATAACAAGAGCTTGAAGCCTGGTGTTGCTAAGGTTGTAGTTGACCCTGAAGTTCAGACAGCTATTCAGTTTACTGTAAAGGCAGGTTCTAAAATTCATGTTAAAAATTGGAAACAAGGAACTGGCGGTTCAGTAGAAGAGTGGGAAGAAGATAGAATTCTTGATGAAGCTACTACTTATACCACAAGTCTCGGTGTGGGCGTGACCGCTGAAGAATTTACTCTTTACGGCGTTCTTGATGAGAATGACGTTATGTTGAAACTTGCTAAGAAATATAATTTAAGCTTCTCAACAGGAACTACAGGCGGCGGAGTTGCTTATGACTTTGCTTCTCTTGAGACTGGTTCTATTAGTGCAATTGTTGAAGCAGGTCCATTTACTATTACAATGGACGAAGATGCAAACCCTGACATGGTTAAGGAAGCTGTTGGTAAGGATTACACACTTGATGACCCATCATGGGTTGGTCAGGCAGAGGAAGACAACGCTTGCACTCCTTGCTGCAAGAGAGATAATCTGAGCCGCGCTATCTGGGCTTATGTTAACCCAAAGACTATGCAGCCTTATGATGATGACTATTGGTTCCATCAGGGCGAGCCTTACTACAAGAAATCTCTTACTTTGAGCACTAAGCAGAATCCTCTTAAGGCTCAGAAGATTTTCGTTGAGAAGGGTGTATTCCCAGGTATGTATAAGATTGTCTGCGAGACACTTATCCGCGAGAGAGAAACTGGTGAAGATGAGAGAGTTCAGATTAGTCTTCCACTTTGCAAGATTAAGTCTGACCAGACCTTGACTCTTCAGGCAGATGGTGACCCAACAACATTCAACCTTGATGTTGAAGTAGCTACTCCTCCAAATGGTGTTCCTATGGAGATTACTTTCTACGAAGTAGAAAAGGAAATGAAGTAGGGCTGCTCTGGCTCAATGGTTGCAAAGGACGGTTCAACAAAGATTTCTGCAAAATAATGAAGGAGGGATTAGATGAATATATTTGAGCAATATGGTATTAAAGAAATTGCAGATGTTTGTCTTTATGCCATTGAGCTTGATGAAAATGATGACGAAATCTATATCCCTGTTCTCTACATGGACACCCTCAGGGTGTCCACTGTAGAGGAAACTACTTAGTAGACATCTGCACAGGGAGGCATAGGAAATCCAAAATTAATAACGTGGGATTATGGTAAAGATATCGTCGTTACATTAGAAGACGCACTCTTTACTCCGGCAAGTGCCAGTATGAACTGGGGCGGAAAATTAGACGCGAAAGGATTATAGCTTTCTCTGCAATATTTCTTTGATAGAAATACTGATAATAATACGCCAGATACTTGTCTGAGAACTGCTACTTTAACGGTAGAAAAGTTTTCAGATTTTTTTATTATCCCTGATAGAAAACCAGCCCATGAAACTTACCCCTGTCATTGTGAAAAACCTGAAGAGGGCTATGACGAAGAATATGTTGGATAGGCTTCTATTTACTGTTGGTTGGTAGATGGATTTATAACTTCGAACACTGATAGAAAAAGAGTTTCTTTTGAGAAGTTAATTTTATTCTATCGTGAGTAGACATAGAGATGGTACTTCTTCAATTCTTGGGAATTGATTAAGTCTCTTTCAGAAGAAGAAACTATTGAAGAACTTATAAGACTTATGAATACTTATTCACAATTCAGTAAAGAAACTTTTAACTATATTAAAGAGAACTTATCTGAATATACTGAAAAAGTTGAAAGAGTCACATGGGGACCAAATGAAGATTCCAAGCCAGAAACTCCTTGGTTCTTAACTCAAAACCTTTATATCGATGGATATAGAAAAGGCTGTGCAAAAGACAAGAAATATAGTGAAGTAACTGAAATTGAGTATGATTTTTACAAAGAAAATAAATATTTACCATATCGTTATTTCGCAAATGTCGGAGTTGAGTATAATACCAACGTTGCGCCGCCGCAAAATGTGATATATGATATTGATACAGCTTATAAAAAGGTAGAGCTTATTGAGCGTATTGAAAAGGTTCAGGCTTCTTGTTGCTTCTGTATAGACACTGATGCAAACTTAAACCACAGCAATTATCGTTATATCACAAAATATTCTCAAACAGAATTAACTGTTTTCATTGACCCAACTACTCTTTAGCCTTATAGACCCAACAGTTATGAATACTACACTAAGAGTGGAAAGAGAATAACTGGCAACTTAAGAATTATAAGAGCGGGAGAGTATTACTATAAATGGACAAGAACGAAAGCTAAACAGCACGAGGCTTTAGGAAGCCAGCTTATTATTGACCCAATCCATTATCCCGGCACATATAGATTAGTTGGTGAAACAACTAAGAGAGACCGTTTTGGAATGGACCATAATTATCAGTTTGAAATTCCACTTTGCAAACTTCATCCAGATAATAAGATAAGTTTAACTACAACTGGTGAGCCAACGGTGTTTAATATGAAGCTCACGGCGCTCCGCCGTGCAGATGGGGTAATGATGAAGCTGACAGAGTATGAAACAAGTCCAACTAAATATTGTGATAATATTAGTGGTAGCTCAGATGTTTCACCATTTACAAATCCAAATCCAGTATTAAATCCTGAGCCTTGGGAGAATAAGGTTGGTTTAGCTTCTGGCATCGATATTACACTTGATGCGGCATCTCCTCGTAGTATTGCAAGTACACTTGTAGAAGAGGGATACGAACAAGGCTTTAAGAAATCTGCTGAGTCCTCACAAGAAGATGTTTCTAATGTTGCAGCTCATATCAGTGGCGCGGCAGATTTAGGATATAAGTCAGTTGATGGAACTTGGCTTACTAATATGCGTCAGGTATTGTTTGAAAAAGATTTGTCACCTGACGAGTTTAATGCTTTAGTACAAAGAGGTGAAGAAGATTGAATATATTTAAACAGTACGGAATAAAAGAAGTTGCCGATGTAGTATTTTATTCTATTACAAGAGTTGGTGATGAAGAGTTCTATATTCCAGTTTTATATTTTGATACGTTAAAAGTTACTTCTTTGGATAAGAGCGTTACTGCTGTTCCAGCGAACGGCGGAAAAGGAAATGGTAAAATCCTTTCTTGGAACTTTGGTAAAGATTTGAAGTTGAAATTAGAGGATGCTTTGTTCTCTCAAATGTCCTTAAATACTTTTATGAACGGTAGAGTAATGGCGAAGATGTCTCCATGGACCTCCGCCATTGCAAAGCTTAATGTTGCTAATAAGTACGGACAGAAACATTATTCTACAAAGGCTTATCCTTCTCCTGAACTTACTGAGGGAGAATGGGAGATTGTATATAGATGTGCTTAGAAAGCAGGTTTTGACCCTCGTACAGGTTATGCTGATGATATTGCTTGGAATAGATTAAAAGACTATAATAATCATACTTCTAAATATCTCTATGATTCAGAAGGACAAGACGTAGCTATTGATTCTATGGTCGCAGAGAATAGATGGCTTTTAAAAGATGCTTATTACAGAAGAAAACAAAAGACACCTCATTCAAGAAATATAGCTCCATATTTTGATTATAATGCAAATGATTATGAAGGAGTTTCTATTGTCATTCAAGACTTATCTTTGGCACAAGAGCTTAAGGAAGCAAAAGAAGTTGCTGCTCTTAAAAACGGAGAGCGCTGGGGTGGCTGGCGTGACGTAACGGTTACGTTTAAAAAGAAAGGAGAAGACGATATTACAAGAAAGGAAAGTCTTGAAACTCATGATGCTTCTTATGATATTGTTATTCAGATTAACTTCTCTCTTGAAAAAACTTCTTCTGGCTTTAAGTGTGTTTGGTGCTATATTAGTGCCGATAATATGACTCTTAGGTCAGATACTCCTTCTGGAGAAATGCACACAGTAACTCCGACAATTGATATTTTAAAGAGTATCTTTACTGGATATAACAAGGACAGTACGCAAGATGGTGGATTCAATCCTACTTTCCATATAGGTAATGAATTCTTCTTAAGTCATATCCTTTACTACATATTCCCTCATTATCTTGAAGATGCAATTGGAGATTTATGTTGGTGTGATATGCAGGATAAAATTTATACTGCTATGCCGCAAGAGGTCATTAATTTTATTGCAGAAGAGATTGACGAGTTTAGTAAGACAGGTCATTTTGAAAATGATTTGTATGAAGCATAGGTTATTGACCGTTTTGAGAAATGTGTCGTTGGTAAAAAAGAAGGACTCGCAATTGACCTTATTGAGCAGATGCGAAATGTAAAGAAGCTATATCGTAATGATTAGTCTAACTTTACAGTCTTCTATGATGCTAAAACAATGTTGCCTTTCATGATGGAGAAAATCCTTGATGAAAAAATTCTTGCGCAGAAGTGTGTAAGAGTTTATAAGAAAGGCTCTCTTACTGAGGAAGATTATTTAACTGCGGTAAAGTCTTATTTGGAAAACCAATATGATGCAGACTGGGTTGAGAATTTAACCTCTGCTGATTTTGTTATTAACAAAGTTACTGATTAGTACGGTAATTATGCTGAGGATAGTAAGCTCTTCAAGATTGTTAAAGAAGGAAATAATGTAATTCATAGAGAAGAAGGAACTATAGTGGCAGATTACGAAGAAAAGGAAAATTGTTACCTTGTTTATTTCAGCGTGGTAAAAAGAGACTTTATCAATCTTAAACAGGGAACCGTTTACTATAAGCGTAGCCGCACAATTGATGAGGATGTAAATGATATTACTTTTATCGGCACTGATTTGTCAATTGATGTTGATACATTCCCGGGTGAGTTCTTAATCGTTGGTGAGACTTACATCAGAGAACAGTAGACTGGTAAAGACAGACGGCTTCAGTTTATTGTTAATCGCGCAGCGATATCAGCTTCAACTAAAATACAGCTTTAGGCGGCTGGAAATCCTTCTACTTTCTCAATAGATGTTGATGTTTTAGTTCCAAAGTCTGATAAGAAGTCAATGATTGAATTAAGACAGTATGATGTTGAAGAGGATAAACTTGAAGGCGGATTTAAGATTGTACCTCAGAACAAACGCCATGCTTATACTCCAACAATGCAGGTTCGTGAAGAGATTGTCGGAAAGAATATCGAAATATATTAATGTCAAGAGCAGGACTTATAGTTCTGCTCTTTTCTGTTTTATAGAGCTTAGTCTAAAGAAAACTACATTATATAAAGAAGATTATTAGAGGAGGTGTCAGCTATGGACAACCTTGTTGGTATGAAAGAGATGTATGATATCAATATTCGTCTCAATTAGCCATTAGAGATTGGCGGACGTAAGTACGATATTAATGAGACGATATTGAGTTTTGAACGTGCGGACCTTGCACAAGTATAGGAAAATAAAGAACATAAACAGGCTCGCGGCGGATATAATAATAATTTGTTGATAAATTGGGAAATTGATAAAGAGGTTAGTTTTGCTATTACTCATGGAATATTGTCTCCAAGCACTTGGGCAATTCTTAGCAACTCTAAGTTAAATAAGAAAGGTGCTTAGTCAGTTCCTTATAAAGAGCAGCTCGATGTTATTGAAGATGACGATTGCTGGTTTGTTAATTTGAAATATATTCCTAATGCAATTGAAGGGAAATGGGGATTACAGGGCAATCCTGAGAATGAGTAGATGCCAATGGGTAGACGCGAATGGTTACCATTAAAACCTCTTCCTCCAGCTAAGGATAAGTTTATATTCTGTTATGATATGGAAACTGGTAACAGAATTATGAAGTTTGAGATTTGCGGTAACAGAGTTATATTCAGGGGCGAACACCGTAAAGTGATGGTTGATTATACCTTTGATTATATTGATGAAATAATTTAGCTTGATGTTGGTAATAGATTGTTTAATGGTTTCTTAAATCTGACTGCAAAAACAACAGTAAAAGATTATTTTACTGGTGAACCAAGAACAGCTATCCTTGAAATACCAAGATTGAGACTTGCTTCAACAATCGCAATGAAACTTGGTACTGCTTATGACAATCCTGTTGTAAGTGATTTCTTTTTTGTTGGATACCCTCAAGAAGGATAGCAGGCAGAGATGAATAGCGTTTGTAAGTTGACTTTTTTAAATAAAGAGCTTACGGGAGATTATTTGTGATAAGAAATGGGCAAAGAACAAGTTCAGAATTATTTAGACATTTAGTTAAGAGATATGGACTATCTCAAAACATATGGCAGCAATTTAAGAGCTGCGTTTTTGGACCCAGCAAACTGGTATGATACAGACGGATATTTTGAAGAAAAATATACTGCGGCGTTGCAAGAAGCTAAATCGGTTTTATCTTTAAGGAAGGCTAATACAATACAGACTAATAATCCAGTTCTTTAGACTTTGATTTAGTTATATAGAGATAGACTACAAAGAGAAAAGAACTTTATTTCTCAGTGGGAGAGCTTCTTTGGTATTAGCAGGAAAGGAACATTAGCTTATCCAATGAATGGTAATTACACGATTGCAGCGAACAGAAAATATGCAGAGGGGTTTTCAAAGTTTATTTAGTCGGCAATTGGTTCTAAAGATGATGATATCATTCAGGCTTTAAGAAGTGATAAATTTGCAACGCAGATTACTGGTTTAGAGTCAAAAGTATTTTCAACTAAAGCCTCTAATAGATATAAGCAAGGAAAGAAGAAGGGACAATCAAACTTGAATAAATACTATGAAAGTTTATTCAACACTTTCTTTTATAAAGCTAACGGAGATAAAGCCGGTGCCATTCCAATTAGCTTGGAAGAAATGACAAGTAGAGGAGAACAACTTGGAGGAGTAATATTCAAGAAAAAGTTCTTAGAGTTTATTAAAAGATACTATGTTGAAATTTCTCCACAAGTTGAAGAGAGCTTGGACTCATTAGGCAGCGAAGCAATGGAAAGAATTTACAAAAATTTTAGTAAAGATAATCCAAAAGTATTCAAGTTCAAAGTGGAAGGTGGCAGAGGTGTATCCAAAAAGACAGAGAAGTAGTTAAAGAAAATGTTATTAAAGACTTTACAGGAAATCGCTGATGCAACAAGTACAGAAGAAGACCGTTATGACCATTTCACTATTCCTGGACTATTAGAAGTCAATAAAGAGTGGACAGAAAATGAAAGCGGATTCCATATGTAGATTCAGCTTGAAGTTAATAAATTAAGAGAGCAGCGTTCTGATTTAAAGAAAAGAAAGAGTGGCGGCGAAAAGATTGATATGCGTCATTATAACAGAACTTATTTAGTAGACCATGAAGATGATATGGTAACCGATTAGAGCGGTAACCCTACTTAGTTAAAGAATTTATTTTTACAATACTTTAAACAAGAACTCAGCTCATACCTTAAACGAGAAATTACTTCTTAGGAAGAAATGGATTTATCTCGTGCTATTTTCCAAAAGATAGATAAGACTATTAAAAGAGGAGATAAAGCTCTTACAGCAATGTCTATATTCGGCCCAGGATAGATGAAAGGTTTCCTTGGAGAAGTTGCTACCGCTTATGCTTTATAGCAAGGTAAGGGAGCAAAAGGCGAAAAAGTTTATACTGAAGTCACTGGGGCAGAGCGTGGAGCACATGGACAACTTCATTATGACGTTGTTGCAGTTATAAAAGATACAATGGTAGGATTTTAGGTTAAAAACTACAATTCTATTGAAAATAAAGGTAGAACTCTTTATGATACAACTGTTAAAATGGGTAGCCAGGATATGTACAAATATTTTGGCAAAGACGATGTTAGATATTATAGATGGCTTTTTGCAAATGGAAGATTTATTAGCCAAACTGACATTCCTGATTTAAGACAGCAATTAGAAGATAGCTTATTTAATTCAACTGCTTACTTCTTACGTATTGCAGACGCATCTATTGATGGCGGCGTTGATAGCGATATTTATGTATTGGGTAATTTTTATATCCCAAGTTCATATTTAATTGCTTGTGCCATTGATAGAGTAAAAAGGGAACTTGAAGCTAAGGGTGAATAGCAGTTATTTACTTTAACTGGCGACTTCCCAGCGTACAGATATAAGTTAGAACCTAAAACTCGTATAGACCCTAAGACAGGTGCGGTAACTGAAAAACATATGAGTTCTGGTATTGATAAAAATATTGTATGGTTAAATAAGAGTAGATGTCTTGGAAAAGCAATGATTACTTTTAAGGGCATCACTGTAAAATTTACGATTTAAGAGGTGAAAATTGATGGCGAATAGACAAGTTTTTACACTTGATATCGAAACAAGTGGATTGATATCTGGCTATAGAAAAGCGATTGCCGCTATGGAACAAGCCGGAGCGAAATCCAGCATAACTTCAGGACTGACTAAGTCTTTAGACAGACTTGAAGAAAAATTTAAAAATCTTGAGAATGAAGGAGCTTTCGGTAAAGAAAGCTCAAGAGAAATTCAAAATTATCAAAAAAGAGTAGATAATGCGTTTTCATCTCTTGGACAATTAGGTAAGGAACTCGAAAGAGTTTCTAAAAACACTAAAACTTTTCCGACTTCTGCATTATCAGAATTTGAGAAAAAGTTAGAAGAAACTAAAAAGAAAGTTTCTGATTTATAGAAGGCTTTTTCTGGATAGTTTGAAAAATTAGGTTTCTCTCAAGAGGCTTCTAATCAACTTGCAGAGACGGTAAAATCAGAAGAAGACGTTAAGAAAGCTCTTGAAGATGAATTAAAATTAAGACAGCAGATAGAGCAATCTTTGAAGGCCGCTGCAGTTGAAGCGCAAAGATAGGCAGGAAGGTCAGTAACTTCATCAGGTGTTGGACAGTCTCCTTTAGCTAATACAAATGTTGATTCTTCATGGGCTAAAAAACAAGGTTTCAGCTCAGACGAGATTAAATAGATTACACAAGACCTCAATAAAATGTTTGCAGATGGTATTCGTAGAGGAGAAGACTTTGCGACTATCTGGGACAATGGAATTAAAAATAGTATACTTGGTTCTGAAGAACAACTAAATCATTTTGTTGTTGATGTAGAAGCATTAAAAACAAGACTTGAAGAAACCATTCAAAAGAGAGACGAACTTTCTTCTAAGTCTTCTGCTGTTGCAGAATATGAAGAAGCAGTTAGAAATCGTGCCGCAATCGGTGACACTTCTGGCGGCACTGTTAATTTCTCTTCTGATGCTCAGGCTATAATTGATAATACTACTGCATCATTACAGAATTTATAGAACGCCAGTGCACAGGTAACTGCTCAAGAACAGCAAAGAACAAATGTTGAAAACCAAAATGCAGAAGCATTAAGACAGGTAAGTCAATCTACTGATGGTTTGGTTGATTCTACTAATTAGGCAAGAACATCTTTTACTAATGTAGCGCAAGGAGCTTATGAAACAGCTTCTGCAGCGGAGAAATCTGCTGAAGCTTTTGATAATATGAAAAACAGAATCTTAATGATGTTAAGTGCAACTTCTGTTTTCAATTTACTCAAAAGAACTATAAGAGAAACTTATGAAGATGTAAAGACTCTTGATAAATCATTTGCTTCTATTGCAATGGTTACCAAGTACAGTGTTAATGAAATGTGGGGTCAGTATTCTAAGTATGCAGACATGGCGGCAGAATTAGGTCAGAAAACCAACAGTGTTATTTAGGCATCTGCTTTGTTCTATCAGCAAGGTCTTGATACTAACGAAGCTATTGAATTAACAACGGATACCATGAAACTTGCTACTTTAGCAGGTAATGACTTCCAGACTGCTACACAAGAAATGACTTCTGCTCTTCGTGGTTTTAAAATGGAAATGGACGAAGGCGGACATGTTACAGACGTTTACTCAGAACTTGCAGCTCATGCCGCAGCTTCAGTTGATGATATTGCACAGGCTATGGCAAGAACAGCATCAATCGCAAATTCTGCTGGTATGTCGTTTGAGAATACATCTGCTTTCTTAACACAGATGATTGAAACTACTCAGGAATCTGCTGAGAACATCGGTACTTCTTTAAAGACAATTATCGCAAGATTTACAGAATTGAAAGAAAATGTATCTGGTACAGAAGATTCAGAATTTGCAGATTTGGACTACAACAAAGTTGATAAAGCGTTAAAATCAGTAGGTGTATCTCTTAAGGATACTACTGGACAGTTCAGAGACCTTGATCAAGTATTCTTGGAATTAAGTGGAAAATGGGATAGTCTTGATAGAAATACTCAGAGATATGTTGCAACTATCGCCGCAGGTTCACGTCAGCAATCACGTTTCATCGCAATGATGGATAATTATGATAGAACTGTTGAACTTATGAATTTGGCAGCGGATGCAGAAGGTAAAGCAGATGAGCAGTTCGCTAAGTATGCTGACACAATGGAATACAAACTTAATCAGTTAAATACTAAATGGGAAGAATTTAGAGTTCAGGCTCTTAATAGTGATTTCTTTAAAGGTGTTATAGATGGATTAAGTGGATTCGTAGATAGACTTAAGAATGTTGATTTGAAAAGAATTATTGCCGTAGCTCCATTTGCTATTTGGGCGGCAAAAACTTTTATTACTAATTTTATTACAACTATAAAAACAGGAGCCGCAGCTCTTGGTAGCGCTGGTACTTGGATTGGAAAGACCATTACCAATAAATTATTAAGACATACTAATTTAGGAATTCGCCTTGGAGCGCATTTAGATGAAAAGTAGATTACTTAGAGTTTAAATACTGCACAACGATATTTAAATGAATTCAAATAGAGATATGGAGAAATTGATTTAGATATTGCCGCAAGAATTGATGCAAATAATATTTTAAGTGGAAAAGAATACTTAGATTAGTATATTCAATCAGTAAGACAAGCATCATCAGAAAGTCTGACAGAAGATTAGATATTAGACCAGGTAGCACAAAGTCTTGGTTATGATACAGACTTGGTACGAATAAGTACTCAAGAATATCAAAAATTAGGATTATAGTTAAGAGATACTGGAAATAATGCGGCACAGCTAAGCAATAGAGTTGATGACTTAACAAAAAGACAACAGCAAGCTCAACAGTACGCAGCAAGTATTACTTCTGCCTTTACTTAGATAGGGTCTGCTATTACTATGGCAGTTTCAGCAATGTTTAGTGGAGGAGCTACTTTTGAAGAAGGAATGTCAATGATGCTCCGTATGCTATTGGTAACAACAGCATAGATGGCACTTCAGTGGGCAGCTCTTGCAATAGTAAATAAAACTGGTGGTTTTAACGCTGGCGCAGCAGTAGGTAACGGTATTAACGAAGGACTTGCTTCAACAGGAGTTGGACTTATTATTGTTGGTATCGCTGCATTAATTGCTGGAGTAATTTTAGGTATTACTAAACTTATAAAATGGGCTAAGAGTAATAATAAAACTCTTGAAGACCAAATAGCAGAAGCAGAAGAAAAGGCTAAGTCTTATGAAAAATTAGCAAATAGTTAGAAAGATGAAGCAAAAGATGCACAAGAAAATGCTAAAAACGCAAAAGATTTAAGAGACCGCTATAATGAACTTGCTAATAAGATTATTAAATCTCAAGAAGAGCAAGAAGAATATAATGAATTAGTTGAAAAGATAAAAGATTAGTTCCCTGAAATTGTTACTTATTACGATGAAATAACCGGAGAATTGAGAGTTCAAGATGAAATCTGGTAGAATATCATTGATAAAGCAGATACGTTAGCTAAAAAGACTGCAACTGCGGCTTTTGTTACTCAGGATAAGGCTTTAGATACTGAATAGGATGCTCTTCGTCTTAGATAGGAGAAAGCAAATGCAGACTATGATAGTATTGATGCTACTTTGGAGCGAACTTACGGCAGTACAATCTATGAAAATATTGGAGATTTAATTAGTAACAGATGGTTAGATAAAGATTCATATAATTATCTTGGAGAATTAAATGAAAAAACTGCTGAATAGATTTATGAGAATCTTAAGGCTTACGGCGATTTTGACATAGATAAAGCGATAGAAGAATATGGAATAGATAGATATGATTCCGATTAGTTCGTTACTTTTATTAGAGACTTATCAAATGTAAACATGACAGTAAATTCTGAAGCTGATGCTAAACTAAGAGAAGCTGCAAATAATTATGTTAAAGCAATAAATGAGAAAAGAGATGGAGCAATACAAACATTACAAGACAGTATTGATTTAATAGAACAAGAAAGAGTTTAGGGATTAGCTCAGGAAATAAAAGCACAAACTGGAGTAACTGACAATATTGCGCATTTTGAAGCGCTCATGAATACTACAAATGGTGCTTTGGAATATGCTAATGATAAGGCAGAAGACCTTAGAGACCAAGTTGGTATGTTTAAGGAATCAACCGCTGGAAAAGAGGGCGGCGATAGTGATAACTTGGTAGAGTGGAGCGACCTTGAAAATTATACAGTTGGCTCTGGCGCATACACTGTAACTGCAAAAGAAGTAGTTGAGAATATGAAAAAACCAGGCTCAGACGAACTCATGGATAAAGACACATGGGATGAGATTAGTAAGGATGATGAAGACTGGGCAGATGAATATGCTACTGAGTTCAGAGAGACCGCAGAAAGATTAATACAAAGTAAGTATGCTTTATTAAATCAATTAACGGATGTACAGCAAGAAAAAGTCGAACAATTTTATGAGGGTATTTAGGACGCAACTGTAGAAGAAATTCAAAATAGAACAACTAAATTAACAACTTCCGATGCTTTTGCAGGTAATGATGCGGCGATAGAGGCTGCACAGAAAGCTGGAGACGAAGCTGTAGCTCATCTTCAATAGCTTTAGTAGACAGCCGCCGATTCAATTAATGGAGATATAGCTACTTTTACTGATTGGACAGAAACCGATTTAAATAGATTCTCCAGTGCACTTGCAGTAGTTACAGAAAATTTTGGCTCAGAATTATCTGGCGCATATGGAAAGGCTGCACTTGATTTACAGAAATCTCTTTCACTTACGAAAGAAGAAATGGAAGCTTTAATGTAGGTTGACTGGAGCAATATCGACTTAGGTAACTTAGAAGAAGAAAAGAAAAAAGTTACTGATATGTTAAAGCAGACAATGTCTTCAGAGGAAGCTGAAGATGCTTGGGCAGCGTTCTTCGATTTAGCAAGAGACTTTAATTTTAGTAGTCTTGGCGTTATGACAGAAGATGCCCTAAGTAGTATTTAGGGTAGCGTTGAAGAGCAAATTACTAAGTATGTTGATAGTTTTTCAGACATTTCTGGTGCTTTAAAGAGTTAGCTTGAAAACGGATTTATTTCATTCTCTGAAAGCCAAAAGGTTAAAGAAGCACTTGCTGAAGTAGGACTTGAAGCAAGTAAGTATTTAACTTATAATGAAGATGGAACTATAACTCTTGCCGCAGAAAAATTAAAGCAGGCTTATTAGGATTAGCAAGGATTAGTAGACAATATACTTGATACTGCAAGAAAAGAAACCCAGGAAAAAATTGATTAGATAGATGCTTAGATTTCTATTTTAAAGGGAGAACAAAGCTCTTTAACTTATAATCAAAATATTACCAAAGAATTATAGAATCAGTTAATGATACTTAGTAAAATGGGTTATATTGACTATGACCCAACAACACTTACTTTTAATACTACTGATGCAACCGATGACGGCATTAAGACTTTAACAGAATTAAGAGATTAGTATCAAGAAAGATTGGATAATGACTTATAGAAAGATAGTCAGTATTATTAGGAAATTGTTCGTTAGGTTGCTGCAGGACAAAGAGAAATTTAGGCTATATATAATGAGTCTTTACCAGATGAAGAGAAGGTTAAAGATACTACTGAAGCAACTAAAGATTATGAAAAAGCATTAGATGATTTAGCAAAGGCACAAGAAGATGTTGCTGAAAAGCAAGAAAAATTAAACGAGACTCTCGAAGAATATAATGACCTTCTTTATGGCTCAGATAATAGAAAGTCTTCTCTTGATTATTTATATAACTATGATGAAGCAATCAGCTCATTTAATGATGAGATTTCTCGTTCTAAAGATTTACTTGCAGATGCTAAGTCTATTGAAGAGTCTTCTACTGCTCTTCAGCGTTATGCTAATGCAACTCATAATTTGATTGCAGAAGAGACAGCTAAACAGCAAGTCATTTAGGCAGGATTGAAAAATTATGCCAACATGATTGAGAATGGTAGTTATGCTTATACTAACAGAGAGACCGGTCAAACAACTAATATCAATTTTGGTGATTATGCTCGTAAAGATAATAGAACTGGTAAATATGTAATTGATTAGAGATTAATTAACGAATCTAAATTTACAGATGAGATTAAAGACCTTCTCGAAGAATAGGTTTCTAACTACAATAAATACAGTGATGAACTTCTTAAGTCAGAAGATAATGTTCGCAAGGCAGAAAAAGAATTACAAGATTAGCGTAAGGAGGCTCTTAAGAACTATACTGCAATGGAAACTGAAATTGCAGAAGCTCTTAAGGCTCAATATTAGAACGAAGTCGATGCTCTTAAAGATAAGTACGAGGCAATGAAAGATGCTGACGATGATTATCTTGATGCTCTTCAAGAAGCAATTGATAAGCAAAGAGAACTAAGAGATTAGGAAAACGCATATGAAGACCTGGCAAAGAAAGAAAGACAACTTTCATTAATGCAGAGAGATACATCTGGAGCAAATGAACTTGAAACTCGTAAACTTGAAGAAGAGATTGAAGACGATAGATAGAATTTACTTGATTAGGCTATTGATAATGTTATTGATGGACTTTCAAAACTTTACGAATCCCAGCAAGAACTTCGCGACAGCGAGATGGAGCTTAAAGATGCATTACTTGAAAATCAGCTTTATTGGAATAGTCAGGCTGAACAGCTTGCAGGTTCATTCCAGTCTGCTGATGAATATGCTGCATTTTTATCAAGTCTTTCAGAAGAATATGCTATGATGACTCTTGCACAGCAGCAATAGAAACTTCAAGAGTATGGTGAAACTTATACAGCAGCAAGTGAATATATGGCAATGCAAACAATGGATGCAGCTTCTTCTACTGGAGATTTTGTCGTTGATACAATGACTATTACTGGTGAAGAAGTAAGCACAATTGTCGCTGAGACAGCAGAAACTTTCACAACTGAAGTTACTCGTTCATATAATGAAACAACTACTGCATTTGAAGAGGACATGAGAAAAGCAGAAGAGTCAATTGATTCTGCAAAACAAGCTCTTTAGGAAGCTATTGATAAACTTAATGAATGCTCTACTGCGGCAAATGCAGCGGCAGAAGCACTTAGAGCAGCACAATAGGCTGAATAGGAGCAGCAGAGTTACGTCGAAGAACAACCTTCAGGACCATCAACTCTTTATGGATTGGTTAATAGCTATGGTGTAGCGCATGAAGCATTGGATGATATCTCTCATAAGATGGAAGGTGCTGACGCTGATAAGGCAATGATTGGTCAAGTTGCTACTTTGTCTTCTGATAGAGTTGAGGAACTTGCAAATCAAAGTGGTCTTACTAAAGAAGAAGTTATTGAGAACTGGCTTACTTATCATAGTAACCAAGCTTCTGCTTATGCAAGTAAAGCTGGTATTAACGGTAATGCAATTTCTGATGCTGGTAAAAAGTTATCTGAAACAGACTTTATTCATTGGGTTGCAACTCAGCTTGCAAATAGAAAGTTTGCAAAGGGCGGACTTGTAGATTTCACTGGTCCTGCTTGGGTTGACGGAACTTCCGAATAGCCAGAGGCTTTCTTAAGCTCAGAAGATACCGCTCGTATTGGCGAGGCTGCAAAAATCCTCTCTGATATTCCTTGGATGGATAGAGACACTAATAACGCTTCAGTCGTTACTAATAATGGTGGCGACGTAAGCGTAGAAATAAATCTGAACATTGACCATATCTCTTCTGATACTGATATCGATGAAATGATTCAGAGAGTTAAGGACGAAATCGTAGATGTTGCACGTCCTGAGGGTACAAACGTAATCCTTCAACAGCAACTCAATTAAGCTTGGTGCCGCTCCGGCGGCACCCTTACCCTTTTAAGAGGTGAGTAATATGACATTCACTCCGCGTTTAACTAAACCTGAAGCTGGTAATAAATATTATATTACCAAGGCAAAGGGCGGTTGGTCAACCGCCATTGTTGGAAATCCTACTGACCCAGATTGTAACGTACTTCACAACTGTGTAGGATATGCTTTCGGAAGATTTAATGAGATTATTGGTGATACCAAAATGACTCATCTTCTTCCTGTTAATGCCGAGAATTTTTATTCAGTAGCAATTTCTCAAGGACTTAAAGTAGGTGCTGAACCTCGGCTTGGCGCAGTAATTGTTTGGGAAGGAATTGGTTCTGCCGCAGGTCATGTGGCCGTAGTAGAAGAAATTTATGCTGATAGCTCTATTCTTACATCTGAGTCAGGTTATAAATGCAAGAATGCTTTCTGGACAACAAAACGCAAGAAAGGTAATGGTAATTGGGGTGCGGGCGATGGATATAAGTTCTTAGGATTTATTTATCTGCCTGGTGATACTCCAACTCCTACACCAACTCCTACTCGTACCATTAGGAAAGGCATGCATGGTGATGATGTAAAAGAAATGCAGTCAAAACTTGCAGACAGAGGCTATCTGAGAAAAAATGAAATCGATGGCGCATTTGGTAAAATTACTCTTGGTGGACTTCTTGCATTCCAGTTTGAGAATAGTTTGGAGGTCGATGGACTTTGTGGTCCGGCAACTAAGAAAGCGTTGGGAATGTAAGGACTGGGGCTTAGGTGACTAAGCCCCTTTCTTTATTAGAGCAAGAGCAGCTAATTTTTACATTATAATAGATAAGAGCTTGACTTTACCCGTAATTTCGGGTATAATAAAGAAAAGTGAGGTGAAGAAAATGAAGCCTATTGATTTTCGTGGCTTCCGTTTTGGTAAGATTCACACAAGTGACTTACATCTGGAAGTCGTAAGTACCTCTGATAGATATGAACCAAGAATCCTCCCTGCTCCTACGGATACTACACTCGATGTTCCTGGTAGCGATGGACAGTACTATTTTGGTTCTGTTTATAAAAACAGAGAGATTACTTGTAATTTGGCTTTTGATAATGTTTCTGAATAGATTTACAGAAAGATTAGATAGCTATTTGCGACAGATAAATTATAGGATTTAGTTTTCGATGAAGAGCCATATAAGACTTGGAGAGCGAAGATTAAATCAAAACCTGAATTTAAGTCTCTTTGTTTTACTGATAAAGAGTCTGGTGAGAGAGTTTACAAAGGTACTGGTAAACTCGTTTTTATTTGTTATTTTCCATATGCTTTTGGCTTTGACAAATATGTTGTAAGGGCGGCAGATTATTATACTCTTAACCCTCCACAGTGTATTATCCAAGAAGCATATAGTGACAATACTTTCGTTAAGAGTAAAAAGGACTCCGTTGACGTTCGTCATTTGCCAGAGGATATTAATTATCACTATAATACAAATCCAAGTGATTATGAGGGCGGCACAGCAGAAGCTCATATTAACGCTCACAAGTTCAGAGATAAAACTCATAGAAACCGTTTAGGAAGAAGCTGGGAACCTAATGATAAAACGCCTTGGAAAACTGGTTTCCCTACATATGACCAGGTTGTTGCAGGTGAATTGTTTTTTGACACACCCGACGGTGAAAAATCTCTTATCGATGTAAGAAGTTATTGGGATAATGTACCTGAATGGGAAAGTACTGCAAAACTTCTTTATACTCCTACTCTTGATTATGATTAGGAGCTTATGTATTTACCACAGTATTCAAAAACTGATTTCATCAATATGGACCTTGGTTTTAACAGTGGTAGAGCTATGATTGGTTCTCGTATGCTTGTGTACAATCCAGGTGACCTTCCTGTTGAGTGGGAAATTCGTTTTGACGAAAATAAGAGAAGTTTCTGGTCTTGCCGCGGTGGCACGAAGTTTAGAATTAGACGTTTTAATGTTGAACGTTTAAGCATTGAAAATGCTGTTGACTGGTGCGGACTTACTACTTATGAAGCGGCAGATAATGAGCCTTATAAATATGGTACTAAGTATTTTAAGAGAAGAAAAGTTAATATGCACGAAATAATTGAGGCTCTTGAAAATGGTGATATTGATTTTGATTCTTTACCACCGATTAGAAAACCTGGCTCACATGCAGAGATTAATTCTTTCTATACAAAAGAAGAATTAATTGCTGCTTTACGAATGGGAATAATGCCAGCTGATAAACGATGGGGCGATAAAAACTATGTTTATCCAGATAAACCCTTTAATGAATTGACAGCAACAGAACTTAACAATTATGTCGACCCTGGAATCCAATCTGATAAGATAGCTTTTAATTTACATTTAGATGATGAAGCATGGCAATAGCTTATCCCAGCATTAACCCTCGCAGGACTTGGAAAGGCGCATCCTCATCATTGTTATTACGTTGAACCAATTCCTCGTCAAAAACTTGGACACTATATTAAGCTTTTCTATTGGCAGACAATTCAGTGGAGAGGAGATAGACTTCCTACTGGAGATTGGGTCGCTGATTTAAGATACGGAGAACTTGCAAAAGACGTCCTGATTAAAGTCACAAATGAAGACGGCAAAGAAGAAATTCGTGTTAAAGATATAAACAATCCTCTTGTTAATTTCATTAGAATGTTTGCAAATATTAGTACAGAGGGCGTTGTTACAAACGCGTTGGAACGCGGCAATACATATAGAGAAATTTATAAAGACCTTGATTTTGAGAGAGGAATTGAACTTGCTAACAGATATGAAGAATTGTTCGCAGGTTGCATTACTGAAGAAGAAGAATATGAACTTTATTGGGAAACATTAAAAATGTTACTTAAAGAGTTTACTCCAATCTTAAAAAAGACATATGATGATTGGTGGTCTTCTCTTGATTATAGTGAAAGACCTAAACATCATAAACCAACTGAAGGAGAAATGATTGACCAATTCATTGATAGTTATATTAATCACCCTTCTGAATTTATTAATTCAGATATGAGAGATTTAGACTATGCTAATGATGTTTTCAATGGATATAAAATGCCAGAGTGGATGACTAATGACTATATTGAAATCGACCAAATGGCGTTGTCTGGCGTGGAAACTGCAAGACAGTTCTTAGAAGCAGTTGGTGAGGGAACTGATAAAGTGTTTACAGGTTCTCGTAGACAATATACCGATACAGATAGACAAAATCTTATCGAAGCAGGCATCTATTCAAAATTAATTAACACTCTTGACAATACAATCGGCGTTGGTGGATATATTAATGACCTTCTTGATGATTATTATTATCTCAATACTGATAATCGTATGCTTTATACTACTGCAAATCCTTATGGTATGGAGT
>Ga0247611_10003959_pt1 | contig 21210 bp, 18 predicted proteins | sample 177DNAGHGhighgp2_FD_192422 | JGI IMG/M metagenome (GOLD analysis project Ga0247611, IMG submission 192422) | Sheep rumen microbial communities from Palmerston North, Manawatu-Wanganui, New Zealand - 1770 DNA GHGhigh gp2 | ecosystem: Host-associated > Mammals > Digestive system > Stomach > Rumen...
ATTATTAACTGTATCTAATTTATAAAAAATATATTTTCAATTCTGTCATTTTCTTTCCAAAAAAGTATCTCTCCTGAGTTGTCATAAATTTTTCTTAGTTTCCTTAGTTTGATTTCATCTCTTTATATCTCTTTCCAATTTTGAAGCCTCTTCTTCAGTTGACTGATTTCATGGATAATCCAATTCTTCAATAATTTGTCTTTCAATATTACTTTCTGACATTTTTAATTATAATTTACTAAAATACATTAATATTATAAATTTTTTTTCCAAATAATGCAAATTTTCACAAACAATTTTACATAAAAATATTATTAACAAAAAATCAATCAAAAAGGACATTCACTATAATAAATTCATTACTTTTTATGTTGAAATTTATCGCACAATATGTATTAGTAAGAAAATCAGTCAATGTCTGAATGTTTTATGTTATTTCGTTGTCTATTCAAAAATGAAAAATAAAATTCTGACTCTTATGTTTCTAGTCTTCATTTGTTGAAATGTATATTGAGAAGACTTAAATTTTTACAAAAGCGATTCATTAGATTATGTCCCTTGAGAAGTTATAGTAAAATATAAAGATTCAAATCAAACAAAATCATCAAGAAACACTTTTTCCACTAAATCTATTAATCTATCAACATTTTCTGATGATTTAGAGTCTGATAATTTAGAATTGAAGGAAAATTTTGATAATCTATGAAATATAGCATTAGTAGAAATAAAAGATGATAAATCTGTAGAGGAAACTATAGAATTATTAAAAAATAATCCAGAGATTGAATATGCTGAACCAAATTATATTCGTTATTTATTTGCATCAAGTTGTATTAGTAATACGGGTAATCAGTGAGCATTAAATCTTATAAATCGAAATGACGCTTATAATATATATTCGTGAGCTTTAAAAAAGACAGCAGTTCCTGTTGCAGTAGTAGATAATTGAGTAGATTATAATCATGATGCTCTCAAAAATTCAATGCGAACTGGTAATACATGTATAGTTGACTGAAAACAATGAAATTGTATACATTGATATGATTTCTTTCATAATCAGTCAACACCGTTGCCTAATTGATGAACAAATGGGTGACATGGTACACATGTTGCAGGTATTATTGCAGCAAATCAAGTAAATTGAGTTTGACCTATAGGAATTAATCCTTATGCTAAGATTGTTGCATTGAAAATTTGAAGATGAAGACAATTATCAACTTCAGATGAATTAAGGGCAATACAGTTTGCGATAGATAATAATATAAAAATAATTAATGCTAGTTATTGAGCAACGTGATCAAAATCTGATATTGAAAAAGAAGCAATTAATGCATTTTGAGAGAGTTGATGATTGTTTGTGGTGGCTGCATGAAATGATAAAACTAATCTTGATTCTTCAGATGATGATTTAGTATATCCTTGTTCATATGATTTGGATAATATTTTGTGTGTTGCTTCAGTTAATGATGATTGAAATATTTCATCAGATTTTTCTAATTATGGTAAAATAAGTGTAGATATTGCTGCTCCGTGAAATGATATTTGTAGTACATATGCATATTCCTGAGAATCGATAAGTGGTATATTTACAGGTTATTTTGATGATTGTACTGATAATAATCAGCAATTAGATTCTTGGAACACTTGAAAATGCTATAAGTGGGAAAAAATTAATGATTATTGATATTATTTTAATGAATCTTTAGAATCTCCAGTTATTAATTTGAGTAACATTTGAAATGATTATGATGTTTATCTATCATTTTATTTATCTTGTTTTAAAACAAATTTAAAACTTAGTTATTATAAGTGAGGTTCATATGCAGAAATTGAAACTTTCTCAGTTAGTTGAAGTAATAGTTATTCTACTATTATTCCAAGTGGATATATTACTAATGATTTTAGAATTAAATTAGAAAATACGAAAGTTGCGTGATGTGTAATTGATGATATTGAGATATATACTGATCCGTATGTTGTAAGTGATAATAGTTATTGAAAGTTGAGATGAACGTCTATGGCTACTCCGTATGTTGTTTGACTAGCCTCATTAGTTTGGGCTATTAATCCAGAATTATCAAATATTCAGGTAAAAAACTTAATATTGGAGAATTGAACTATTACGGGTAATTTGTCTGAATATTTATTAACGTGAAAAGTGATTAATGTGAAAAAAACTTTGGATGCTGCAGCTAAAAGAAGTATTCCACTTGTAACGTGACTACAATCTAGTTGGACTGGAAATATAAAATGGGATGCATTGGATTGAGTAGATAAATATTACTTTGAGGTTTTTACTTGAGATATTATAGTAAAGACATGATTTGTTGTGAATGAAGTATCAACGTGATTAGATTTGACTTGAAATTATTCTTGGAGGGTTCAATGATTGGATGAACTTTGAAATAAATCAGATTTCTCAACTTGATATATATGTCAAAAACCTATTTTAACCGAGAATAATTTAATCTGAATATTCTCTTGATATGAATGTTCAACTTTGGTATGAAATATGAATTATAACGATAATTGTTCTAATTCATATGAAATTGTATGGGATAATGGAACTTGAACAGTAATTTTCAATTGAGCATGAAATATAAATAAAGAAGTATTTATTAGAAATCAATTCTGAGAAGAGTCTAACCATTTAAACGTTTATTACACTTGATTTGATAGTTTACCAACTATCAATAAATCATCTTATACTCATCTTTCATCTATAACTTCTACATCTCAGCAAAATTTAGGAAATATAGTTTCCATATTATGAGTAAAAGATTGAGTTTGTGGAGAAGATTCAATTAGTATTGTTTCAGTTTCATGTTCAGAATGACAATGATCATTTAGTTCTAAAAATTTACTAATTACTGCTCCATCTAATAAACAATGAAGTGAAAATTGTACAATAACATTTAAAGATGATGAATCAAATTTAATAACATGAAATCTCAATTACACATTTAATACAATTCAAACTCAAGTCAATAATTGATGATGAGGTGGCTGATGAGGATGATGAGGTGGTTGATGAGGATGATGAGGTTCGAATTATTCTTGTAAAAAATTACCGTCTAATGCTGTAGTTAATAATAATTTAACACCTAAGTCTAATACAAATTATTCTTATAGTACTGATACTTCTGAAGTATGTACATTCCAATGTAAATCTGGTTATATCTGGAATAAAAAAGATAATACATGTGATAAATTAGTCGAAAATAAAGATAATACTTGAAATATAGTTAAATTAGAAGAAAATGAGGATAATATTTGAAAGTCAGATGAGGAATTTTTTGAGAAACCTAAGAATTTAGAGTTGTTTGATAATAATGTTACTAATAATAGTTTTGATTTTTCTCGATTTAATAATCAAAATCCAACTTCTGTTTTATTAAATTGATACACAGTTGAATTTAATAACGCTTATGAATTTGCTCGTAGAGCATGAATCACTACTACAGATTCAATAGAAAAAGCCAACATGAATTGAAGTTTAACAAGAATTGCAATGGCTAAAATGTTATCAAATTATGCAATGAATATATTATGAAAAGTTCCATCAAATTCGATTGTTCCAAAGTTCCCCGATGTTAGTCAAAAAATGGATGATGATTATTGATGAGCAGTTTCTTTGGCATATCAATTATGAATTATGTGAAAATGAATTAATAAATTTAGGCCAAATGATATAGTAAGTAGAGCTGAATTTTGAACAGCTTTATCAAGAATGTTATATTGAACTCCAGATTGAGAATGAAATTATTATTCAACTCACTTAGATAAATTACATAAAGAATGAGTTATTAGTAACACTAATCCTAACCTAAAAGAGTTGAGATGATATGTAATGATTATGCTTATGAGAAGTGCTAAAAAATAATTATAAAGATGTTTTTGCTACCCTATGACTCTATGACTTAGTATTAATTTTATGGGTAAAAATTTGCATTTTCTGTAAAAAGAATTATACTATAGTGCAAATAAAAATTTTAAATTGGAAAAATTTTTTCTATGAAAATTAGAGAATTGAAAATATCAAATCTTATGAGTTTTCCATATGTGGATGATCTCGATGATTTTGAGTGAATGAATTTTGAGAAATCGGACGATGGTTTAGATATGAATATTTTGATAGGTGCTAATGGTTCGTGAAAAAGTAATTTTATTGAAGTTATTAACCAATTTTGTAGAAACTTAATATTTGATTATACTTTTGATCCGTCTATTATAAGTGAAAAAAGAGAGTCTGAATATAAAAATGCAATTCAACTTGTTTCAAAAACAGCATATAAACTTAGTAAGCATAATAAATATCAGGATAAGCCATCAAAAATCGAAGTAGTTTTAGAATTTTTTGATTCAGATTTTGATAATATTTGATTTGTATGTAAAAATGTAAAAGAAATTAATGCAATAATGGAAAAATATAGCGAATTAAAATATAGATTTCCAAATTTTAGCTTAAATCATATAAAAAATGAAATAAAAGAAATACGTTTGAAAGCGGAATTTGATGAAAAAAAACAAGAATTTATTATAGATAAAGCGGCATTGACTCCTATGGAATTCTTTTCTTTGGTTTGTATTCAGGAGAGAGAATTATTGTATATTTGTATGTATATATATAATAAATTTGAAAAGAAATCTAATGAACCAGTGTGGTATCCTTTGAAAAATACTTTTACAATCTTATCTTCGCAGAGAGATTTGGTAGAATGGAAATATTTGAATGAATTGCAAGATTTTGATAATTATATTTTTAAGACAAGTGAAGAAACTAATGTAAATTTAGAGTGATATTATAAATGTCTTCGGAAAATATGGAATATAATAAAGAGTACAACAGAGAATGATATTGAATGAGAAAAAAAATGAAAAAAAAGACCAATAGAAGATGTAGTTTTGCTCGAGAAATCGTGGGAAGATAAATTGTATCAATCTGAGTTTTGGAAGGTGTTAACATCATTGGTTGAGAAATACATCCATAAAATTTTATCTATAGATTATATTCAGTGATGAATTAATCTACAATTAAGAAATCCTGATTGAGAACCATGTTATTTTGATGATTTGTGAGCTGGACAACAATCTTTGTTGTTGATTATATTTGCATTGCTTTGAAATGATTTGGAGGATTGATTTATGATTATAGATGAGCCAGAACTACATATTCATCCTCAATTACAAAAAGAATTAGCTTTGATTTTTAATCAAATTAGTGAAAGAAATTGAACTCAGTTTTTCTTGTCTACATATTCGGCATTGTTTATAAATGAAGATAATATTACTAATGTTTATAGATTTTCTAAGGAAAATTGATGAACAAAAGTATTTACTCCATACATAAAAATTGCTCCAGATGATGCTAAATTGGTTCATCTTCTTAGATTTGAAAATCTTTCAAAGATATTTTTTGTGAATAAAATTATTATGGTAGAATGAGATTCAGATTTGTATTTCTTTTCTCATTACTTGAAATGGTTGCAAGAGCAACCAGGGTGGGAATTCATCACTTGAACGTATGAAATTGTGAATATTAATGGAAAATGATCATATAAATCTTGGCATAAATTCTTGAATAAATTCTGAATCGATAATTATTTTATTTGAGATTGGGATAATACGGTGGATTATGGATTTTTTACGCCAAAGGAATTGTGAAAGTATTATCAGTTAGCAAATAAACATATAAAGAATGATAAATGGGTGAGTGGAGATTATTATAATAGATTAGTTTTTACAATTAAGAAATTTTATCCGCAAAAATATTATAGGATTATCCAATGAATTGAAGATCTTTATAAAGATGATGTATATATTCTGAAATTATGAGCTATAGAATCTTATCCTCGTTTGGAGAGAAAATGATTGCAATATATGGTAAATTTCTGTAATTTTGAATTTCAAAATTGGTTAGTTAGCCCAGAAACTAATGAGCAAAGAAAAGAATTGTTTGACATTTTTAGTAGTATATTTTCAAAAGAGAGACAAGAGGAGCAATGACAGATAGATAATCCATTTTAAGAAAAAGCCTCATTTGGGGCTTTTTTATATATAAGCTAAGTAATATTATTGCATATTTTTCATGTAGAATATTCAAGCAACAATAATGAATATGATGGCAAATATTAATACAACATATGTTTTAGTTTCTTGTTCTTTGATTCTTGCTTTCATTTTTGCTAGTTTTTCTTCAAGGATTCTCTTTTCTTCGATAGCTTGTTGTTTTTCTTTATTGTAATCTGGAAGGGCAACCATCGTTTGAATCTTGGCTTCTAACTCCCCTATTCTTTGCTGCAACATGAAGATAATTTTATTTTTTTCATCTATTTGCTTATCTTTTTCTTGGAAAATTAGATAGAATTTGTCTAATTTTTCATCTATGGTAGACAAATCGTTAACAGGTTTTATTGATATTGATGTATCTTTTTCTCAAATAAGTTCTGTGGAAATTTCTTGGCGTAGAGATGAGAATTCATTTTGTAAAATTCTTAATTCTTCTTCGTTTAGTATTACTTTATTAGCTATCTTTTTATATGAAAGTTTTCCAGATTTTACATATCTATCAATAGTTCTTGTAGATACTCATAATAAAGATGCTGCTTGATTTCTGGTTACAGTATAACGTTTCATTTAAACAGGGTTCAGAATAAAATATAATTTTTATTTAGAATATTTTTGTTAGAATTGCTGTGCTGATTGCCATTATGAATGATAATATTAATGTTTGCCAAATTGCTCATAATACTACAGTTCCTTCTCAGAAATACATATTTACAAAATATTGGAATAAGTAGAATATTAGTACATTAATCACTATTGAAGCTAGTCCTAATGTTAAAAAGTTGATAGGACATGCTAATGTTTTTAATATCCATTTTATTGGAGAATTAAAAACTCGGAATATAAGTCAAAGAATTAAAAATGCTAAGATGAGTGAAACTGTGGAATTTCACATATCTGGTAAGTCGATTTTTTCCCCTATTTTTGTGAAGTCGATCTTTATACCTATGTTTGTAGGTTGTCAGTCGGCTCAAATTAATTGTCAGTTCATTCAGCTTAGAACAAACAATAATGCTCCAGATATTACAACATTTGCAATCAGATTCTTTATAAGTTTCATAGATTGCTATAATATATAAAAGTAGACAATTTATATTTTTTTGTCTAGTTATTTCAAGTTATATTTAAAGTAAATATTTACTTTTTATTCTGTTTTCTCATTGTGTATGTTATGTCTTGTTCTACTGCTCACATAAAATCGCTTAATTTAACTTTTCATGACTTTAAAAATAGATTATTAACATTCTGTCGTGATATGTCAGCATATTCTTCAAATAATCATAAAGATTTTATTTTTTTTATAAATTTTTCTTTGTCTACAATGTTCATTTTTGGAGATTTTGTAACTTTTACGTTCTGATTTGTTCCACTTAAAATATAATCAGATTTTTCATCATTTGGATCTTTTTTGATTATGTATTTTTGAAAAATTCATTTTAATCAATCTTTTTGTTTTTCTAGTTCAGAAATTTTGTCGCTTATTTCTATAAATTCATCTACTAGTGCAGTTATACTTTTATCTGATAGTTCTCATTCTACTTCATCGTCTGAATTTATGGCAGAAAAAAGTGGACAAATTGATTGGAAGTCACACCAACTACAAAGTGGAGATTGTGTTGCTTCAAATGTTTTTTTACTTCACATTGCATACTGAACTTTATTTTCCTCAATTTCTCTGATGATATTTAAATATTTATTTTTAATTTCATCTAATTTTTCTTGAGTAATATCTCGTTCATCTTCGATGTCGAAATGTAGAAAATACAACTTTGCTTTTAAATTCTTGAAATATTTTGCATATTTTTGTTGAATTCATAGTCAATATAAAGTGAGCTGTTCGATGTATTGATCTTTTTCTTCTGTTGGTAAGTTTTTGTTTGTTTTGTAATCGTTAATTATGAAAGTATCTCAAACTTTATCTAATCTGTCTATAAATCCTAAAAAATTTATTCACTCATCTAGTTGAAATGAAATTTGCTTTTCTGTACTGATTACTTGAATATCTTTGAATGGTGAATGTTTGTCATAATATCTGGAAAGATAAGCTTCTCATCTACGTTTAAAATCATCAATAGTTAAATCTGAATGATGATTCAGAATTTCTCATCAATTTTCTGCGGTTTCTTTTTCTTTTTTATCTCGTAGATTGTAATAGTCTTTAATAAATTTTTCTTTTGTTGGAATTTTAAAAATATTTATACTGTTGTATAAATTTTGTAATGATTCGTGAACGAGCGTTCACAATAAAGTGTCTGTAGTTTCTACGAATTCAGGTGTTGGAATTTTATCTATATAACGATAGCGATATTTTAGTGGGCATTGTAGATAGACTTGGATCTGGGAAACTGAATATCTGGACATTATTGTATAGAATGAGAGTAAAAATTTTTTATCATAATATAAATCATTTATGATTCTTCAATATATAGTTTAGAAAAAAAAACTGGATGATTACACCCAGTTTTTGATTGTTGTGACTAAGTAGTCAACGAATAAATATCCGCCGTAGAATAATGCTATAACTGCGGCTAAAAAATAAAATACGAGGGCCCAGTGAAATATGTGATACCATACGGATTTTTTTTCTTTTTTTTGTTCACTGGATTCGGGGGTGTTTAATTTTTTTTTCATATGTCTTACGGGTTTTGGTTTGTATTTTCGTTTATATGATAATTTTTTGTATTTTAATTACAAGAGTTTAGTCATCAAGTATATCTTCAAATTCTTCTACTAAAATTTCATCTGAATCCGCTTTTTTATCTTGTCTCCATTCATGAATAGCATTTCTAACTCATAAAAGTCAGATTACTACTGCCCTTTTTCTCCTGGGTAAAACTTCTAATCATTGCTGAACGAATGTATCATATCATCGTGTCATTACTTCATCAATATCTTTTCATTCAATCATTTCTGCTAGTAAACTGCATGAAGCGGTGCTTACTTGTCATGGATTTCATGAAAAACTAAATTTTTCGATGGTATTATCTTTTATTTTTAAATAAACAGTAATATCATCTCAACATATAAAATTTCATTCATGATGAGAAACATCAAAATCTTTCATTTCGTAGAAATTTACCGGATTTTTATTATATTCTGTAATTATTGAATCTGATATTTCTGACATAAGATATCTAAGATTTTGATTAAATTAACAGTTTGTATTATAATTATTCTCTGTCTATATTCAAATTAAATTTTAAAAATATTATAATATGTCTATATATGTCTATATATGTCTAATTATTTTATTTTACTTTGATTTTTGATAGAGATTTTATATTATATTGTTGTTTTATTGTATAGGTAGTTAGTATGAAAATCACATCGGCTGAGTTTATAAAAAGTGCCCCAGATATTAAACAATGTCCAAATCTGAATTTACCAGAATTTGCATTTTTTTGACGTTCAAATGTATGAAAATCTTCATTGATCAATATGTTGACTCAGAGAAAAGATTTAGCAAAATGCTCAAAAATTCCATGAAAAACTAAATTATTTAATTTTTTTGTAATAAATAATTTATGGGTTATTGTAGATTTGCCATGATATGGATATGCTAAATCATGAGAAAAAGAAAGAAAGTGATGGTTAGACTTTACACAACAATTTTTGAGTACTAGAAATACATTGAAAAATACATTTCTCTTAATTGATGGAAGTATTCCTCCTCAGAAAATTGATGTTGAGATGATTAAGTGTTTTATGGAGGAATGAATTGAATTTTCTATCGTATTTACAAAATTGGACAAGTGTAATCAAAAAGATCGTAGTAAAAATCAAAAACTTTTTAATGAAGAAATGAAAAAAATCTGATTAAATTCGTATAATAATTTTTCTGTGGATAATATTCATTGAAAATGAAGGGATGAACTACTCTCTTTTATAGAAAATATGTTATAAAAATTAAGTAAATGTTATTTTTGTAAATATTATAATATTTTAAATTAAAAAAATGTGAAAACAATAAGTTAGATGATTTTTCATTTTTTTTCTTGTTTTTTTTATTGCAAGAAATATTGTGTAGTTGTAAATAAAAATAAACAAAAAGATTAACTAAGTGTGGGGTGCAGAGAATTCAGCGTATAAGCTTGAATTTAGGGTAGATGATTATCTGTATTCTGAGGTCATTTATTCTGCATTAGGGAATCTTACCAAAGATGAAATGATGCAAAACGAGCTAGATCGCCTTTTGTGTTAAGTATTGGAAGGAAGGATTGAGTTATATAAAGTAGTTTGTAGAAGATAAACTATTCTATACAACTCAATTTAATAAGGGTTGGCAGGCGGTCTAGATAATGTCTAGACCAGTTGTATTTCTTCTGGTCTTTTTTTTATTTATGAAAATTTTTATTACTTGACTTAATTACTAAAATATTTATAATCTATAATGTATACAAAAAAACTAAAAATAATAAGCGTATGAAAAGGCTATCAGAAGACCAAATCCAAGATATGGTTGGTCGAAAGGAAAAAATCAAATTTGTGTTTATGATAGCAGCTTTCGTTGCTATAGTGGTTAATGCGTTTTATTTCTTCGAGTTGTATAAACTTGATGGAGAGACTACGCTTCTTCTCCGGTCGATTGAGATTTTTAATGTCTTGCTGTCGCTTGTAGTTTATGTTTTGATAATTTGTTATCTGCGAAACAATGTGACGGAAGTTTCCTATTTCTTGTGGTATGCTGATGCGTTTTTGGCATCTAAAGGTCATTGGGAATATGGAAAAAAACCGTTCAAGTTTGTGAAACAGTGGCGAATGTATTCAAGTTTTGAGGAATTGTTTGGTGATGTTGTTAAGTTAAAGCGATGCTATTCTAAGTATTCATATTGGGCAACTATCTCAGCTTTTGCACTTTTACCTGTTTTATTGTGTAATAGTTTAGAGGTGCTGTTCTCTGGTGAAACAGCTAGAATTATTATGGTTTGGACGGATGATGTGGCATTTTGTCTATTCTCTCTTCCAAAATGTTTATTTGCCTTAGTGTTAGCTTTCTCTTTATTTATGTTCGTTTATTATAAGGATAAGCTTATGATACTCACAAATGATCCTAGTAAGTGTAATGTAACTGCAAGTGATATTTCAGATTTTGTTTAACGGTTTACTAGCGATCTTTATAAGGTTGCTAGTTTTTTTTATAAAAGAAAAAGCTGAATTCCAAACGGTATTCAGCTTTGTATGTGAGTGTGACTTTTGTTAATTAGTCATTATTTTCATCTCAGTTATTCAATTTTTTTGCCATAAATGCAGGAGTTTCCCAGTCTTCATCTGAATTATCAGGAGCACGGAATGTATTGTTGTTAGTTAAATCTGGAGTATCATCTTCTACATTTGTATTTGAAAATCCTCAAGTTTGAGATGTAGAGAATCAGTTATTTACTACTCTTGTAACGAAGTCTGATCCTTCATTTCTAATTGGTCTTCATAGAGTATCAGTTTTTATCACTCTTCTTTTACTTGAAGCTTGTTCATTGAATCATGTAGCAATAATTGTAACTTTTACTTCATCTTCGAAAGAATCATCGAATGACATTCACCAAATCATATTTGCTTCAGGATCAAGAATCTTTTGAACAACGTCAGCAGCTTCTTGAACTTCATATGGAGATAAATCAGAACCTCCACTCACAGCAAAGATAACTTTTTTTGCTCCATCGAGATTTGTTTCAAGTAATGGATTTTCGATAGCTTTTCTGGCTGCGTCCACTGCCCTTTTTTCTCCAGCTCCGTAACCGATTCCGAGTAATGCATTTCCAGAATTTAACATAATTTCTTTAATGTCGGCAAAGTCGATATTGATATCTCATGGTTTAGTAATTAAATCTGAAATTCATTGAATTCCTAGATATAATACTTTGTCTATCATTTCAAATGCTTGTTTGAAAGTAGTTTTTCTATCAGAAATATTGAAGATTTTGTCGTTAGGAATTACGATTAATGTATCTACGTTTTCTTTCATCTTAGCTAATCATTCATTAGCATTTTCTTCTCTCTTTTTTCATTCAAAAGAGAAAGGTTTTGTAACGATACCGATTGTTAAGATACCCATGCTCTTTGCAATTCCAGCGATAACTGGAGCAGCTCCTGTTCCAGTACCTCATCACATTCATGCTGTAATGAATGCCATATCAGCATCTCCTAAAGCTTGTTTAATCTCATTTTCAGATTCTTCTGCTGATTTTCTTCAGATTTCTGGATTTGCTCATGCTCAAAGTCACTTTGTAATATTCATTCAGATATTAACTTTTGAAGTTGATAGATTTGCTGCTAAATCCTGGGCGTCTGTGTTAACTGCTATAAATTCAACACCATCTAATCCTTGTTGAATGATTCTATTTAAAGCTTTATTTCCACCTCAACCGATTCCTACAACTTTAATTTTAGCACCTGGAGTGATTGGAGGAAGTGTAATTTCTTGTATTGTCATGATTAATTTTCGAATAGAGAATAAAAGTTTGAAATTATGTGTTTAAGATTTTTGTTTTAATGTATGTGGATTAAAACAAATCTTTGAAGAATTTTCAGATTTTTCACATTGTTTTTCAGAAGTTAATTCCTCATCATCCGTGGCGTCCTTCTTCAACATACTTTAATGACCAGTAATAACATCCGATAATGTTTAAGAATTGGATATTATTTGATAAATCACCAATGTTTATCACTTGATCTTTAGCATAGAATGTAGCTAATTTGAATACTTCTTTCGAAAGAATATCGATGTATTTGATTTTAGCTCATCATCATAGTAATAATATTCCTCATGGTAATCTTCAGTCTTTTTCTAATTTAATTAAGTGATTGTTGATTTTTCCGAATATTTGTTCGTATCTTGCACTGATAATTTCAGTAAGGAAATGAGTATCGAGTGGTAAATCTTGAGGAGTCTCACTATCGATTATACAGCTTCAATTACTTTTCTTGATATCTTCAGCTTCTTTAATGTCAACTTGCATTCAGATTGAAATATCTTTTGTAACTTCTTCTCAACCGATAGGCAATGTTCCGTATCCGATTGGATATCAGTCTTCATAAATTACATAAGAAGTCTGATTTTTACCGATATCTACCATAACTGTTCCGAGGTCTTTATGATCATAATCTACAGCAACTTCACTGGCAGCTAAGATGTTTGGAATGATGTCAGCAACTACTAATCCAATTTTATCGAAAGCATCGATAAGTCCGTTGTAGAAGTTCTTTGGTATCATGAATATATCTGCCATCAATTCGAGTTTCTTACATTTTAGTCAGATTGGATCTTTTTCCCTTTTAGTTTCGTCTAGTATTCGAGCTACTGGAACGATTTTGATAGTTTCATAATTATTTTCATCAGCTATTTCTGCAACTATTCTAGATAGATGATTTAAATCTTCCATCTCAACAGCTTCGTTCATAATTCTTTTTCACTCGATTAATCTTTTAGTTCTCATTTCTGGATGCGAAATTCCAACGTATACTTTGTCGATAAAATCCCCTCCTAACTTTTTGATGAAATACTCTACGATTTTATTTATTACGTTTGTGAAATCTTCAGCTTGTAAAATTTTTCATTTTCTCATTCACATTACGGGTTCTATTTGTTTAGCTAAGATAACATCTTTTTCGTTATCTTTTCAGAATACAACAGCTTTGATAGTGTCATTTCCAATATCAAAGATTGCTCTAATATCGTTCATGTGCGGATTAGAATAAGAAGTAAAACTACATAAATATTTTTATTTTATTTGTGTCTGAATATCTTGTATGAATATTTATAAAAAAAACAAACCAATATTTTTATTTAGTGATATATTTTGGTTATCAGATATAAGAGCGTAAATTTTTAGTAATTTTTGAAGTGATAACTTTTAGTTTTCAGTGAAAGAATGTAGTTTAAGACGTTAAAATTTGAAAATATAAAAATAATCTTATATGAAAATTATCTTGGATTAAAATTATTAAAAATTTCTGTATAATATTAATTAGCACATTTTTTTATTACTCTGTTAATAATTTCTGTAGTAGAATATCATGGTTGTGCTTTATCAGGAAATTCTTTTAACTCCCAGAAAGGGCTTGAGTAATCTTTTGTTTTCTTTTCATCAACAGATGTAACTGCAAGTATTGTTGGTTTTAAGTAGTTTAAGAATTCTATATATTCTTCTCTTGAATTAGATTTATCAGGATAGGTATAATCTACTCCTGCTATACCATCTACTACTTCGGTTCTTTGTCGTTGTGGATTTATTGGGCGAGAGCTTCCCTTTTTCTTTGCTGTGAATTCATCTGATTGTGTTAAAATTATTACGATGTCTGCTTCTTTTGCAAACATTTTGATGGCAAACACGTGTCCTGGGTGAATAATATCAAAAACACCTTTTTTTATTAGAACTGATTTTCATTCTTTTTTTGCGTTTTCAATGATGTTTTTTAATTCTTCTTTATCTGATATTATCATTTTTCTATAATTAAGAATTAAAATGTTATGAATTAATTTTATTAATTACAATATTTCGTAATTCATCAGAAATTTCTTCAATGGATTTCAATTTTCAATTAGGTGCACTATCGATGATCGTTCGATTATATTTATTTGCGACGTATTTGTAAGCTTCTGCTGCATTTTTGAGGTGGTTTAAATCTGCTTCATGAATATCTCTTTTTTTGTCTGTATATTCCCTTTTTCATTTCTGATCTACTAACTGCTGTCAGATTTCTGTAGGCATATATAATAATATGTTCATATTTGGTCTAGGAATTCAGAATAGTCAATATTCAAATTCATCTAACCATTCTAGGAATTTATCTCTTTCTTTTAAGTTGTGAATTTTCCCTGCTTGGTGTCACATGTTGGATGAAACATATCTATTTGAAATCACGACTTTTCATTCTTCTAGCCATTTTTTGATTCTTGGAGAGGCTTCATATCTATCGATGGCGTAAAAAACTGAAGCTCTATATGGTCATACTTCATCAGCTGTTCATAAGTTTCAGTTGAGATATTCTTCTACCATTCATGCAGATTTTTTTCAGTATTGCGGAAAATCTGCGATTTCTACATTGTATCAATCCCCTTTTAATCTTTCTACCAAAAGCTTGGTTTGAGTTCCTTTTCCACTTCAATCTGTTCAGTCGATTACGATGAATATTCCTTTTGGCATTTATGATGAATAGAAAGTAAAATCTGGTTTTATTTTACTTTAACATTATATTTTAGTGAAACTTTTTCTCTAATATCCTGGTGAAATTTTAGCATTGTATCTGAAACTATAACGTCTTTATTTCAAACTGGATTTCGAATTCTTTTTAGGCGAATGATTGTTTTTTGGGTATGCTTTACTATCCATTCGAAAATGTTTCATAGGATTCAATCTCATAGACTTTCCATTACGTTTTTGAATTTAGTATTTCATGTGAATGGTTTGATTCATAGTGAAATTATTTGTTTTTCTTGGTAGTTTGGTAAAATTCATTTTACTCGTTTATTACTTTCGAAGAATGAATTATTAATTTCTTCGTTAGGTTGATAAATCAAAACTAAGTGAGCTATCCGGTATGCTAGATAAATATCAAGTGATGGTAAAGAAATTGGATATAAGTTCTGAGCATCTGATGTAATGAAGAAAGAAAGGCAGATTTTTTTTCTACTTTTTTTTCAGAAACGTTTGGCTCATTTTAGAGTGAATAATATCATGCTTCGAAACTTTACAGTTCGAATTCTTCATGGTCCAGCGATAATAAATAAATCTATATCTGAATTTTTATCTAAAGCATTAAAGCTGATTGAATTACAAAGAAAAATTTGTTCAACGAAAGGAATTGATTGAAATGTCGTTTTGAGCCTTTTGATTTCTTGGAGATATTCATCCATGTATTCAGATTTTTTGTCTCGTGAAAATCAATCTCAGTTTTTGTCTCTATTTGTGTCTTTTAGTATTTTATTACTATTTGTATGTTCGATGTCAGAATACTGAAAAAATAGTTCGGCATTTTTAGGAACTGGATATTTCATGATTTCATAGAATCTTAGATACGGTTGTATGGATAATGCTTTGATTATTGTTCTCGTTCTTTGCATTTGGTTCCATCATCAACTTCATAAAATCTGCAATTTTTTAGGGCTATTGTTTGTGTACTTCAGTCGATAACAAATCTGCTTATTTGTCTTGGAGTGCTACATTCACTATTTAAACACAAAGATATTATGATATATCATTTTAAATCTCAATTATTTAGTCAGAATACACGGTTATTAGCTGGATCTTCTGGGCTTTCAGAAAATCATTTATTCATTTTTACGTAATTATAATTATGGTCTCAGGTTCGAGTAAATGTTAGACGTGTATTACTTCAACGACATGTATTCCTGGTTGTAAGAGTCTTGTATTCTGCTGTTGGTGTTTGGGCAGTTCATGATGAATAAGAAAGTGTTATACCACAAAAACTTCATGAAGGGCAATTGCTAGTTCATCATGTTAGCTGTATATAGTAATTATTAGGTACATCCATCTTTCAATTACTTAATTTTAAGTTCTTACTTGTAAGTGCATAAAATACGTAGTTGGTTATTTCTCATCATAAAGATGATGCACATCATTGAGCTTCTATTACTTTTCTCTTTTCATCAGTTCATCAGAGATATACTGTTGTTGCCATAAATAAAATTCATATTATGGAAACAGCTATTATTAATTCTAATAGAGTAAAACCATTTATTTTATGTTTAATCACTTTTGTTAAAGTTAATAAATAAAACTTTATGATAAGTTAATGTTTTTTATCTCGGTTGCAAGTAATTAATCAAATTTTTTATCAGAATAATGAGCCAGTTTTGATTTCTTTTTCGCTAGTCTTTTTTTCTGTTGGTTTAGATAATTCTATGAATTTTGCTGTGTCGAAAGTATAATCCTCATTATCCATATCAACTTTCTGGAAATGTAGGAGATAAAGTAAAACTAAAGCTGTCATTCTAACATCGTTTTTACAATATTCCTGGATTTTCTTTAGAATTTTATTGTCTCATGACGATTTTCGTTGTTTCCATAAACTTTCTACATCGGCTCATGAATCCAAAGTTTTTTTAACTCAAACGAGAGAATCTGAAACTTTATTTAGTCACATCCTTTTTCAAGTGAGCTGTGTAAAGAAAACGTATAAATCTAGACTCTTTTCATTCAGAATTTCTACTTCTTTTTTTCATAATCATGCGTTATAAGCGCTTACTGGATTATCGAAATAAATCTGATTATATCCTATTATGTATCAATCAAAGTCGAGCATTTTTTGTACAAATGTTGGTAGGTTTTCCATCATTATGCAAGAATATGTCATCTTACCTGGTTCGGATTCTTCGAGACTGAATCATAAGTAATATTCAGGGAAATTAGTTTCAGATACTTCTCATGAAATAAGAGCTGTTTCGATATCGTAAACTAGATATGGTTTTCAGAGTATATCATAAAATTTTCAGCCAACGAATGCATCCATGAGAATTTGCTCGATAGTTTTTTGTCAGATTTGTCTTTGTTTTTTGGAAATATAACGAATCATGAGGCGATTTAACTCCCCTTTCTCATTTGCAGGTACTTGAATTTGTATGTTATCTACCTCATCAGTAATGTGAATTCGGTTGTTAATTAACTGAATAGTTATTAATGGATTTCATCTATCGAAATACATTACTTCGTTTCATTCACGAAATGCAATTTTAAAAAAATCGTTTACTCATTGGCATTTTTCCCTTTGAATAATTGTATGTAGGTGTGGAATTAGATTATTTTGGATTGTAGATAATTCTTCTAGAGTAAATTTCTTGTACATTCAGATTTATAATAATAATGTGAAATATGATGTAATATGTAGAGAAAAAAATCTGAATTTCAAGATTATAATTTATGTGTATTTTTTATGCTATATGTTATTTTTTAGGTTGAAATTCACCATTTTTATATGTTAAATTTCATTTATGTATATTTTTTGCATTATTATTTTCTATATCTGCATATACTCAAACAATTTTGTTTCAAAATTTTCTTCATATACTAATGTTAAAGTTTTCAATTGAGTCTACACTAATATAAGTATGACCATCTTTTAGTGGCTGTCCGAGTGTGTAATATAATTTTCTTTTTTGATTTTTGAAATTTACCATAATATATTCTCAATTGTTATCTTTGTAGGTTTTTCATTCACTTTGTAAAAAAATCTCATGTAATTGAGATCCAGTTAACTGTTTAATTTCGTTTTCATTCATCTCGGGTACAGAATTTGCCAACTCTTTCATTTCTTTCGAAAAGAAATCATTTAGTTCTTCATTTGTTGAATATTCGTTATTCTTTAAAGCTTCTACTGACATTGTATACAAATTATATTATAAAGGTATTTAATTATATTTAAAAACTTCTTAAAATGCAAAAAATTACGGACTTTTATATCATTCTTGAAATATTATTATATTTTGTTATATATTTTTTCGTTATTTATGTATTTAATAACTTTAGATGAAAAAAATAAAAGAATATTTCCCGCATTTATTACTATTAATTTATGTTGGACTATTGATTCGAAGTGGAATTAATCCTGTGGATAGAGGTGTGTGGTATGCAGAGGAATGAACAGTTTTGGTTGTTGTATTGTTTTTGGTTTTAACGTTCAAGAGATTCAGATTTTCTAATTTTTCTTATTTGATGATGTTTGCATGGATAGTGATTCATACAATTTGAGGTCATTATACATTTGAAAAGGTTCCATTTGATTGGTTTAATAATTTGTTTGGATTTGAGAGAAATATGTATGATAGAGTTGGTCATTTTATTATATGATTCTATGCATTTCCAATTATTGAATTCTTGGATAGAAAGAAGATGATGAATAATAAATTAGTATTATATTTATTTTGACTATTTTCTATGGTTTCATTAGCTGGATTATATGAAATATTTGAGTGGTGGTATGCTGTTTATTTTGATCCTGCTACTGGAGATGCAGTACTTGGGAGTCAGGGAGATATTTGGGATGCGCAGAAAGATATGCTTATGGATACGTGTGGAGCAATATTTGCTATAATACTTTATTGGATTAATCAAAAGTGTCTAGGTTTAAAATCTAAGAAATAATTTCAAGATTTAAAAGAAATAGCGTGGAAAATCCGCGCTATTTTTCGTTCTTTGAAAGATTGTGTACTGCAATAAATCCTGGCAGTAGGACGAACACGAAGATAAACTTCCACAGCATACCACTCTCCGTTAGGAGATTAAATGTTGCATACGGTGTGACGAGCATCTGTCCAGCGGCGAGTAATGCCCATGTGCTTCTCTTTGTTTCACCTTTAGTGGTAAACATCTGGAAGAGTGCGATACAGGCTAGGATTACTCCTATTCCGCAAATACACCATAAAATTACTTGAGTTGTTGTCATACTTTTATTATTTTTTGGTTTGAGTTTTGTTAATATAAATATTTTATAAAATAAATCAATATAAAAATTTATTTATTATTTATAAGTATATTATTCAATTATTTTGTAATCAGATTGAAAAAAAATCTGAAATTTTTACAATTAAATTATTGAGACAATATTTATTTTTCGATTCATTACATTCGATGTATGTACCACTACATTGACATAGTACTTACAGTTTTTTGGAGGCTTTAGGACAACCAAAAGATATTGTAAAACGTGCGAAAGAATTATGATTTCCTGCAATTGCGATTACGGATTATAATGGTATGTTTTGAGTGCCATCATTTTTTTTGGCCGCAAAAGATTCAAAAAATCCTGAAGATGAAAATGATAAATGAGTGAAAGCAATATTTGGTTTAGAAATCTGATTTGTGATGGATTTGAAATCATCATGAGTTGGAAAGAGTATATGAAATCTATGTTTACTAGCTGAAACAGATGAATGATATCATAATATGATGGAACTGATTGCTTATGCGAATCAAACTGGATTTACAAACTGAACGCAGAAATTGGATTTGAATGCTTTGAAGGAGAAATCAGAATGAATTAGAATTTTTACTGGATGAGAGTTGAGTTGGATTTCCAAAATGTTATACGCATGAGAAAGTGAAGTTAAGATTGAGGAGATTTATGATATGTTGCATGAAATGTTTTGAGAAAAATGTTATTTGGAGATAACAGCTCAGGATGAAACTCTCCTACCCATCACGAAGAAAGTAAATCAGTTTATTTATAATTTGGCTAAACAGACAAATACAAAGTTGATTGTGAATAATGATTATCGTTACTTGAAAGAGAAAGATAAAGAAGCTCGAGAGATTGCTTTATCGATTAAAGATTGAACTAAAATGTATGATGCGAACCGTAGGAAACCAGCTGGAAAATATCATATTATGGATGGTGAAGAAATTAGAGAAATTTGTATCAAAAATTGATATAAAGCTGAAGAAGTGGATGAATGGATGTCTAATAATGGAGCTATTGCTGAAGAGTTGAATGCGAGTATGCTGTTGAATCAGAAATTATTTCCAAAATATAAAACGCCTGATCATATTCAGGCATATTATGATAAATATTGAGCAACTTCAATTGAGTGTTAGTCAGATTTTTCTTAATTAATTATACACAAACCATAAAATCAACGTGTTCATATAGAATGATGTTAGTTTAAAATATATAATTTAAAATAGCGTGGAGAACCCACGCTATTTGAAGGCTACTGAAGATCACCAATAAATACCAATATTGATGCTAATAATGCAAGTATTTGGAATATTACTTGGAATATACTTGCTGTGTGGTTGTACTTCTTTCCAGAAGATTGTATAACCAATACTGCAATCAGTCCTATTAACGATATGGCTGCGATTGTCATGCCAATAATGGTAAGAGTTTTCATAATTCTTTTTTTTTGATGTTATATTTTTCATTATTATAATTATTTTTTTATAAAAGTCAACGGATTTAAAATACATTTTTTATATTTATTTTTGGAATAAGATTGAAAAATTAAATAAAATTTTTAGTATATTAGGATATTTGAATTGAAGTATTCAGGCATATTATGATAAATATCGATCAACATCAATTGAATGTTATATCAGATTTTTCTTAATTACTTATACAAAATAAACGAATGAATATAAAAGAATATATATCTTCACAGTTGAATGATGAACAGACTTTAGCAGCTTTACATAC
>Ga0247611_10003960_pt1 | contig 21209 bp, 27 predicted proteins | sample 177DNAGHGhighgp2_FD_192422 | JGI IMG/M metagenome (GOLD analysis project Ga0247611, IMG submission 192422) | Sheep rumen microbial communities from Palmerston North, Manawatu-Wanganui, New Zealand - 1770 DNA GHGhigh gp2 | ecosystem: Host-associated > Mammals > Digestive system > Stomach > Rumen...
AGCCGTTCGTTTTTAAGTTTCTGATGGCAAAGATACAAAAAAATTGATAATTGGCAATTGTTATTGGTGTTTTTTTTGTATTTTTGCAGCATGGAACAACTTCTGCACTATTGCTGGAAACATAATTAAATATTATAATATGCTTCATAAATTATTGAAAAACAAACGTTTAACATTTTTTATCCAAAAATATAAAGTGCACCAATATTATTATTTGTACCTTTGTAGCGTGCACCATAGGGTGCACCAATAATAAAAAATGTGATTATGAAGGTAGAAAAGGCTACAATTAAATTGGTTCTAAGAACAAATAAAGTTCTGAGTAATGGTAATCATCCTATAATGATAAGAGTCAACTGGGGTGGTAGAAGAGCAGAAAAAAGCACAGGGTATTCCTGTAAGAAGAATGATTGGAACGAAAAAAGATGCCTTCTTAAAGAAGGTAAAGGAGGCATTGCAAATGCCCTGCAAATCAACGTACTGCTATCAGAGAAGATAAAGAAGGCTGAATCCATAAGGAACGAATTTGTATTGGAAGGTAAGCCATATTCCGCAGCAGAAATAATAGCGAAACTGGATGATGAAACATTGGAAAACAAACCTTCAATTGACCTTCTAGATTTCAAAATTGAGTATCAGTCAAAAAGGCACCTTCGTCTTGAAACAATTGGCAGCATAAACACATCCATAAAACTATTCTGTCGATTTATGAACAAAAATTCTATCTCGTTATCAGAAATAACAAAAACTGATGTAGAATCATTTGGCAGATGGATGACAAATAAGGGATATAAAACAAATAGCATTATTGTGACTTTACACAATTTATCTGCAATTCTTTCATATGCTGTGGAACGTGGAGTTTTAGAAGATTCTCCGTTTAGGAATTTCAACGTAAGTAAGAAATATCACCAGGAAACACATACCCAACCGATTGGAAAGGATACCTTGACACTCTTAAAACGCTATTATCTTGAATACATATCTACTATAGGGAGCGATGAAGTAATATGGAAAAAATCCATGAGCTTATCAAGTAAGTTATTTGCAATAAATGTTTTTTTGATTTCATACGAATTGCAGGGCTTGGCATTAGTAGATTTGGCAAATCTGACTAGTAATGAAGTTAAAGATATGGAGTATTCGACTGATGGGAAAGGTTACTTATTAATAAAAACACATAGGCGCAAAACGGGCAAGGAAGTTCGTATAGTTTTATCACCAGACCCATTTAACTATCCTTTATTTCTCCCATATCTTAAGAACATGGATGAAACAGGTTATTTTCTTCCCATTTTTCGTAAAAAAGATGATACCGAAAAGAAAAGGCTTCATCGTATCAGATATGCAACTGAATGGGTAAATCGTAGATTAAAGGGGTATAATAACGTAAGCGGGTTTAAGCCATATAAAGGAATCTGGGAAGAGTTTAACGAATGGCTCACTAATTATACTAAGGACAACAATATACGATTAAAGAAAAAAGTTGTTATAAACAAAAAGAATGTGAAAAGTTATCTTATTGATGAAACTACTACATTTTATGCAGCAAGGCACACTTTTGCTAGCAATTTTATTAATTCTGAGGGCGCAACGGCAGGCGAATTGGCAACTCTATTAGGTAGGAACGTATCTGGTATTGACAGATATATAAAAGAGCTGAAAACGGTTCAAGACATAATTGCAGCTAGAAAAAAGATGGAATGAGCACTCCATAATTTGTTTCGGCTACTATGACCAAGCGATTCCCCAATAACTTTGCTTACAACAATTATTTATCACCAATCATGGAATCGATTTCCCTCAGTATATCTCGTAGTTCTTTCTTTGCTTTATCAGATTTTACGTGCATCAGCTTCTCTTGCACTTGCTCCTTATAATCATGGATTTCACCAGACAGGCTATCCCACCAGTAGCGCAAGTAAACACTCCATCCCTTTCATCCTCATCTTCATAACCTTCAAGGCTCTCTGTGAGATATACAAGTATATGGAAGAAAAATGGTGCATCCTTTCATTGGATTGCACCATTCATCGCTTCATTTTGCAACAATAGAGTTATCTAATACTATCATTCCCGTCATCATTTATTTCATCGGTGAATGCACCTATAGCCGTTATAGTTTCACTATCGTTAGTTCTGTTTATGTATTCCTCCATGTTGCTCTTATAATCATTAAAATCATCAATGAACCAGTCATCGTTTTCAAAAACCAGTTTTATCTGCTTAGAATTCTTTAATTCGTCATTCTTTCCGTACTTTACATAATCTTGAACAGTAGCCAACGCTGTTGATTCTGTAATTAATTCCACTTCCAGGACTGTTACCGAATTTATGTTGCTATCATCTACACTTCCACTGTTAGACCAAAAGTAAGAGCCAAAATATCCCATATCACTTTCTGGATATTCGTTGTCATATTTCTCGTTAACAGCATTGTATAGCTTTTTAAATGATTCTGAAAAATACTTGTTCACAAAGGTCTTTTCGGGAGTTGATGGCACACCATCACATATTTGTTGTAACCGATGCTTAATGTATGCCTCTGAATGGACATCGTTAATATCCTCTACTATAGAATCAGAGTCCACGATTATTGAGTCAGAATCAGATACGACTGCTGCTTTTGACCCTTCTGTTGTATTACTAGACCCCAAGAAATACCAGCCGCCAATCAGTGCCAATGCTATAATACCAACAATAACAAGTATTATATACTTTGATTTGGAAGAGCTCTCAGTTTCTTCAACAACATCCCTGCCAGCATCCTCATAATTAGTAGTTACAACATTTTCTTCACCACTGACAAGATTATAACCACATTCCTGGCAGAAAGTATCACCCTCACTAACATCAGCCCCACATTGAGGACACTGCCCCAATGCAGGTTCTGCATCTAAAGATATAGGTTCATTAATTCGCTTTCCGCATTCTTGGCAGAAAGTATCGTCATCATTCACAGGTGCTCCACAATGAGGGCATTGGCTTTGCGAAATAGGTTTTCCACACTCAGTACAGAAATTACTTTCTTCGAGTAATTCGGCACCACAATACTTGCATTTTTTCATATTGCGTAATTCGTTAATGTTGACCTATATTAATAACTATACATGTCTTGGGTGATAGTCCTTTCCATCTGTTGAGCTTTCTTGTCAAAGTCTTCCATTTCTTGCCTGAACGCATTGAGTTCGTCGCTCTTTCCTGCGTTACGTGCAAGTGAGATTAGCTCTCTGAATATCCTATCTCCCTTTAATCTTAAATCACTTAATGTTGCCACAGCATTAACTCCCAAGTTTTGGTCACTTCCGCTGCTAGATGCTACCCTAACATACTGGTTATAGACATTATTCATTTCTACCATTATCTGTTGTATTTCATTGACCAGACTCATTGCTTTGGCATTGAATTCTTGCTGATTATCTGTGTCTCCCGTATTATCTGGTTCTGGTTCTTCAACCTGTTTCCTTGCAGTTCTTTCACGTTCTTCCCTACTCACGTTTACAATAGAATTTATTTTATATAAACCATCTTCCTTGACTATCCCGAGCCTTATTTTATAATCACTCGTATCTTGGCATCCTTCGGAATAACCCCAAGTGTTTGTAACTAGAAAAGTATTAGGCGAGACTGGCTCAATCTGTCTATTAAGTAAAGAATCCATATCTCCCCCATATTCATAGAAGAAAAGCCATGTAGCCAAGCACTCCCCATCGCATTCATAGTCATATTCATCTCTTAATGTTTTAAGTGCGTTTGCAGTAATGTGTTTCTTAACATAAGCATAATCAGAGCCATCGGCATCTTGCTCCCAGTCTGCATAAAACTTCTCAATAAATTGTTTCTCTTCCTCTTGTACATTTTCATCCTGGGTCTCACTAAATGTTTCTCCAGGATTCTGTCCCCTTATGAAATACCAACTGCCACCAATTAATGCTAATACTGCAACCACAGCCAGCGTAATAATCAATGGTTTCTTGGATGTTGAGCTACTATCTTCTGTGATGTTATCAGTTGAATCACCACATGGGGCTCCACACTTGGGACAGAACTTAGCCCCGTCACTCAGTTGAGTGCCACATTTGTTACAATATGCCATAATAATATATTAATTAATATCATACATTCTATGAATTAATCCTTCGGGCGTAAGTATCTAATTCAGTTCCATAGTTGGTACAATACGCCATATGTTAGTGATTTCTTAACTTATTCTTTACGAGTACGGACTTTGAGCCTGTAACCATTCATATTTGGTATCTCAAGAACACCGTTCTCTAGGTTAATACTGCCCGTTCCCCAGTTGCCATCAAAGTACAGGAATACACCCTTTATGCCAGCGGTGTTAATAACGCTCCATTTACCACCAGAAGGATAGTTTTTTCTATCAACGACGGTTTCAATCTCCATCTGCCTCTTTGTTTCTTCATTACTTCCCTCATGGCTAAAAGTGCCATCGGGCTTCAATGTGATTTTGTAATAGAAGGAAATATTTAATGGCATTCCTGGAGGGCAATAATCATAGTAGTAAGTGCCAAGATACTCTTTTAATTCTTCCATTCGTTTCGCTTCTTCCTTCTTCTTCTGTTCCTCTATTTTCTTCGAGAACTTCTCAGAAATCTTTTTTTCTTCTTCCTGGTTAATCGGATTCAGTTTACCAATAGAAGAATGCTTTAACGCATTACTAACATCCGAATCACTACCTTTATGGAAACACACTTCCTTGTCACCATTAATAAGCAAGTTGAATTCGTTGAATTTCAAGATATAATATTTCCTAAAAGAAAAGAAACTAACATCTTCTTTCTCCCACTTTCCATTATAGGTAAATGGCTCACCAGATTTTGTCTCACCTTCGACTTTACAATCTTGCCTAGAGTTTCCTTCGTAAAGAATTATCTTATTGATACTAGTAATACTGGTATTGGAACAGTTCTGGTCTTCTACTGTAAATGCGGCACGTCCTTCTGGTATGCTTAGAATCTCACCTTCAAAAGCACCAAGGAACCAAAGTATTGCAATAATAACAAGTCCAATTACTGTAATGCCAATAATACCATCAAGCGTATCACTATTTCCGCTCTTTTTTGTAGTTGCACGCTTGGTTGGTCTTGAACCAGTTGATGTTTTTTTCTTTCTGGTTGTTTTTTTGGTGGTCACTTGTTTTTTGTTATCTGGCACTTGCTCACCATCCTCTGTTATCGAAGTTGATGCGCCACACTTCGGGCAGAATTTAGCTCCGAAATTTAACTCACTCCCGCATTTTGCACAATATGACATAACGTTTAATTATTGACAGTTCGTTATTCTATTTACAGTTTAACACCTCTCTTCTTTAATTCCTGCTCTACATATGACCGAGCATCTGTTATCAAATCCATTCTGGGGAAATATTTTGGCGTTTCTGGGTCTGTTTCTAATTTCTTGTACATGTCATAAGCTTTCTGGTAGAAATTAACAATCTCTTTTTTGTTGTTAGAGGCTCTTGCTTTCTCACAAAAATCAGCAGCATCATTCATAGCTTTAATCACATCATCAACTTTATATACGTTGTCAGTTGTCACGTCACTAGAAGAATAAGTTCTATTAGATTCTCTATTTGATTTTTCTACAGATTGAGCATTCTGCGTTTTTCCAATCGTATCTTTTGCCTTGTCATATGCCTCTTTTTCTTTTGTAGTCCATTGGACATCTTTTATTACGATGACCTCTAAATCACCATTGTTGCGATGGATACGCCATGCCAGAGAAACGTTACTTCTGACAGGCATGCCATTAATGCTTGCAGGAACCCAGGTAAGTCCATTAATTAAAGCGGTAGCTCTCTTAATCATTGCGCTACTATTACTAGCATTAGAAGAACCACTAGAGGCTTTTAAATTTGAAACAGACCCATCTCTTTCCACAATAAAATCAACATTGATAATACTAGCATCAATGATAGCATTTTCATATAGTATGACAGGATAGAAATTAAGGAAATATCTTTCTTGCTTTGCATACCATGATAATGTGTTTCCAAATGTTGCTGCGACACTTACTTCATCCTCATCATATAATCGATATATGTCGATTTCTTCATTCGTCGTAGATGCTCGATAATCTATGGTTCTTTTTATGTAGTTTCCTTTATTATCCTCTATTTTAATCCAATTATTTTTTTCGTCATAATAATACTTACGAGCAAAGCATTTTGGTTCTTTGTAAGTTCCACTAGTATATGTACCAGTTCTTGATTTAATCATTTTACTGATTTCCGACGATATTATTTTTCCCTCTGAATCATACAGATTATTGAATTGATATGTAGTTTGTATCTCACTGTCGCCAATTTTTTTAACCAGCAAATCTATTTCTGAAATCCCATTATGGCTGTCATATTTGTAGCTCTTTATATATTCTCTCTCGACAGCATCACTATTTCCATTGGCATAAAATTCTTTAGCCTGTACATTAGCGACACTTCCATTTGAATATGTGTATTTAGCTTCACCTCTTTTCCTTCCAGAAATGAAAACAAATATATTCTCAATTTTATTTGAGTTGGAAAAGTAAGAATAGCGATATGAGTAATTACCATCACCAACCTTTATCTCTACCACTCTATCCTGGTTATCATAGGTATAATATATATCATTACCTATATTGGTGATAAGCCCTTTGGTATTACGAGTTGGTTGTATATCAAAAATATATGGGTTAGCAGTACAAGGTAGAAGATGTAATTTCTCGCCTTCAATATCACTCCAGCGATGATACCCAAAAGCATAATCATTAGTGACGGCTATTTTACCATTGAAATCAACAATCTGCCCGCTAGATACAAATTTTGATTCACATGAGTAAACAATGAATTCCTTTTCTTTATCTTTATTGTAAAGCTCGCATGATATTTCTTTCACAGGACAATTATGCTCAAAAGGATGAATTAGGACACCATCAAATTCAGAACACATGGAATGAACAAAGAATGGGGCTGCATACTCAACATCTCTTATATTCTCTAATGCATAATCAAACTGATAATTCTGGAAATCATCTGATGTCCTTGGTAATCGGGACAAATCCACTTTAGTTGTAAGGTTTTGACTAGTAGATGATAATGCAAAAATAAACATTAATAAACATGGAATAATTTTCTTCATAATTATATGTTTTTAGTAGTTATAATTTTAATGTCTTTAATTTGGGAATGGATAGAATAAAAAAACGTGGACTACTTACTTCATCTACGCACTCTTAGGTATTGGGGATAACCATCGCTACTTTAACGAGTAAAAGCCCACGTGCTTACACGTGAGCATCAACTTTTACTCTTGTAGCATTCTTCAAATTCCCCAATTCTTAGAGTGCAAGAATAGAAAGCTAACGCTTCTTATCTATAAGTCTTTATTTTTTCTATGTCATACGCATACTTTTTTAAATGTTATACTTGGTGCAAATATAGTTATTATTTTTCAATTATACAAATAAAATGCTGTTTTGATATTGTTTTTTTTACGTTTTTGCACATCTTGACCAAAATGTGCAACAATTTTATAATCAAAAGAGATAAAAAAAGAAATAGACTGCCGCATATTTCACGGGTACATCTCTTGCAGTACCAAGAACATGGTTATTGCTGTCTCTGACTGTGCCATCGTTTTCGACCTTACCAAGTGTTGAGTTGTTACGATTTCTGACAGTACCGTTGCTTTCGACTTTACCCATGTAAGAGTTATTATTATCCCTTACATCACCATTACTACCAATCTTTCCTAGTAGATGGTTGTTGGTGTCACGAATATCACCGTTGCTATTGATATGAGCAACAACTGAATTATTGCTATTTCTGACCGTGCCATCTGTATCTATTTTTGCTATCATAGAATTATTGGCATTTCTAATCGTTTGAGCTGAGCAAAGCCCAAACCAGAACATTAATAATAGGCTAATAACATATCTTCTTTTCATCTTCAATTATTATTGATTGCTGCAAAGTTAGCAATTATTTCTGAAATGACAATGAAATGAAAAGAAAAGTACCAAAAAGCAATAATGATTGCGCCGACTGGCGCAATCATTATCAGCCTAATAAATAGAAAACTCATTCTTCAGCCGCTGCACTGTGGCAACGCTCACATTGGTAAGCTTCGCTGTCACACGGATGCTGTAGTCCTTTTTTAAGTACAACAACACGTCCCTATACTGTTTTTCCTTCTGTTCCCTGGTTTTGACACTACCTGGTTTCCTTCCAAGCTTGCCGCCATTTCTGATGTACTGAGCACGTCCAGAATTCAGACGGTATTTAATATTCTCCCTCTCAAATTCATTCGCCATACTCAAACATGAAATATACACAGCCATGAAGGGGTCAACACTGCCATCTTCTCGAAGCACATGGATATTCTCCTTTTGGAGATAAACATTGATGTGCTTATCGATGCAGCGTTTGATGGTCTCTAACACTTCCCAGGTCGAACGCCCCAAGCGTGACCCTTCCGAACACAGGATGCAATTTATCCCCTCTTTCTCAGCAAATGAAAGGCACTCACTCAACACTTCACGCTCAGAATTTTTCTTTACTCCACTGATATGTTCCTTATACACCTTCACTATTTCCAACTGGGATAGCTTGGCGTATGCCTGGAGGTCTTCCACCTGTCTCGATGTATCTTGGCGATTCTGCTGATAGCCACTCGAACTTGTACGAGAATAGATTACTGCTGTCTTCATATTAATCTTTGATAAAACTGTGAATACGTACTAAATTAAATCTTGACTCTTGAAGTCGAATTATTTGCTTTTTTTGATTACACCCTATTTTTTGCTTTTTATGATAACATCTACCAAAATTGCATTTGATAAAGCACTCGAAACGTAAAATATCACTTTCATAAGCCCTATACCTCATTATATATAGTGGGGGAGGTGAAGCCCCCACTCACCTAGAACACCTTAAGGATTGACTCCAAGCGGAAGGAACGGAATTTTCCCATTTCTACGTCCCACACAACCTTAGTGCCATAATGTTCACGTCCCACGCCCTTAACATGTTTTCCACAAAGTGAAGGATTGGTCGTGCAATACATTTCTCTGTAACTCATATCACGTTTCTGGAATATTATGTGAGCCACCCCGTTGAGTTTTGACTCCAGCTGTTCCAGCATTAAAGCTTTCGCAATACCGATTTCAAGTGAACCAGTGCGCTCAGCAATAAGATTTGCTCTCTCGATAGTTTTGTCACTTAATGCAACTGTCAAGTTGGCTAATGCCACTGTTGGGATTGTTGTCTGTACCATAATTCTTATACCTTATTTGATTAATATTAATATGTTCTGAATCACAGTGCAAAATTAATTATTTATTTCGGTATTACCAAATTCAAGTAAATTATTTAACCAAGATTTGTACTTGAACGTGGCAAATCGATATTTTGTTAAGCTTTTTATATACTTGATTGTGGTTATACTAAAATATCTTAATATTTCCATCAATTGTCACCAGAGATAAAAACTAATTATTAACTTTGCCGCAAAATACTTAAATTATGGCAGAGGAAATACATAATGGACATGGTGGCAAGCGTGCAGGTGCTGGACGCAAGCCTAGTCCTCGCAGCAAGGTTCAGGTTGCGCTTAAGCTAGATGCAGACCTCAATGAAGTGTTTGAATCCACCAATTTTGACGGAAATAGAGGCAGGTATATTAACGACGCTGTGAGGGCAAAGATGGTTGCAGATGGGTTCATTAGGGAGGTTAAGCTCCTGGAATCCGTAACTGTCAATGGTGTCGAATATTCAAGGCAACCAGGAAACAATCGCTCTTCATGCGCACAGTGTGACCTCGCATCAGAGTGTTGGGACTTGTGGCACTACGCCACCCCATGTTACGGTGGGTTTTATAAGAAAAATTAAAGATAAGGTTGGGAATGTTCACCAGAGCAATCCCAACCCGTAAGTAGATTTGTCTTAATACCTATTCCCCCAATATTTCTTCAAACCAAGGTGAATACGATAACCATCGGCATTTTCTTCAATACACGCATCAACAATAGCTTCCATAAGCTTCTCGTATTTGGGATTATACCCATACAAACACATGTAGTAACCGAAAGACCGCCTCTTCCCATCCATGAAGATGCTGACTACCGTACCGTCTTCACATGTGTAGTCAAAGCCATGTGACAATCTAATCACCAGTCCATAATTAGAAAGTCCTTGCTCTATCATGTCCAAAAACATAGCCTTATGCTTATAATCCAAGGATTTGATATAGCCCACTATATCCTCGTCTTTAAGCAACTCTTCAACTCCATAATTCGCTTCTTCGCCATAGTCATGTGCAGTGAAATGATTAAAATGGGTAAGCATATAAACAATTTTATCAGATATGACACATGGTGTTCCTTCATTAATAATTTTGTACACATTCTTTATTTGGTCGGGATAGTCCATTCCCAGGAATCTGTCCAAACAATATTGAAGTGTATCAGTATCTCGTCCGCAGAATTCGCTCCAAATCCAGTGAATATCATCCTTATCAAGCCTCCATTCTAAGTCCTCTTCATCATCTGTATCGAGTTCTGATAGAAGATTAGCGATGTGGGTTATGCCAACAGAATATTCTTCAACAAGTGAAGTATCCATTGTAGAATACAAATCAAGCTGTTTCAAGAGTTCACTCTTTATAGCCTCATAAATTCCCTTAAGCACTTTTACTAGTGCATCTTTAGTTTGTTTAATCATATTGTAAAATTTTTAATGTTAGCTTGTTCCCTACTCTCAGCCGATTAGTTCCAAACAGTCCCAGTGGGAGGGCTGTGATATTGTGATTTAGAGAGAAATTCTAATCCCCCTATAGTAAATCTAAACCGTCGAGATATATCAAGTTTTGACTTTACTCATCATCTTCTTATGCTCTCGAATCGCTTTCACCCGTCGCCAATACTTTTCCTTCTCTCGCATGAAAGTATGAGTGGACTCGGTTAATCTGACTTGGTGAATGTCGTAAAGCTCCAATGGAAAACCATGCTCTCCATGATTATCATTCACCGTCTTGCTACAAGTGGGAAAAAACCTCTCGATGAGTTCACATGACCACCTCTTTGTCAGCTCTGCCCTGGTTAAATACTGCTTGTCCATCACCCACCAAATATAATCCACACGTTTGACAAAACATCATCTTCCGTCAAGTCTTGACCGTCATTTCGTTTTAATCCACTGATAAATGTAAACTTACCATTCTGGAAATGATATAAATTACACTCCTTGCTGTTGAATTTCAACACGCCAACCGAATAATCGAAGCCCTGACACCTATACATGTTAAGGGACAACTTTTTCATTCTTAAATCCATATTTCTATTTGTTTAATTATATAATAAAACTTTGTCTCTGAGAATCAACTAGAGCCAGTTTACACTGTTTATGTAGTCCTTAATGAGAGGGTTTCCATACCATTCTTCATCAATGTACTTGCATAGCTCATCCTTTACTTTATCCTCAGAGCCATCAATCAGTGCTTTGTAAACAGGTGTGTAAGAAGGGAAGGTCTCACAGTATTCCTTCACCTCTTCCTCAAATTTGCTGGGACTGTAGCTTACTCCGTCCCTTCTGTCCAAAATTAAATCTACCAACATATCACTAATTATTTATACCATTATATACACTCCATATCTTATCTACAACACTAAGTGTCTCACCTGTCGTGCCTTGCAGTTCTGAAAATACCTCACGATTGATACCATTATCAACTAAATACTGTGGGCATTTCCTGGCTATCTGTCTCTTAGCCCTCTCATTGACAATAGATTTCTCTGCATCGTAATTTCCGAAGTGTGCAGCCTCACGATATGCTCTTCCATGCCATCCCCAGCACTTGTTCCAGGATGTAATATGGATATGCCTGTAGTGAGTCACCATGTTAGCAAGCCAAAGAGCTTTGTCCTTGCCCTTGAAGACTTGACCAAGGTATTCTGAGGTCTCAAACCTTTTGCCGCATAAGGGACAATAGAAAGTCGTTTTACGGTATTTGTGGTGAAAGATGGGACTGTTGCCAGCCTGCTCCATTTCCTCTTGATACACACGCCTACGTTCTTTCTTTGCTTCGGCTTTTTCCAATTTTGAGAGTTTTTTCTTCTTTTTCTTCATAATATACCTTTTCTCTATTCGTTAAATAACTTGGTGGTGGGTATCTATCCCACAAACAAAGCTATCGTACTATTCGAATAACTCGTTGTACATCGTTTCTGCCTCTGAACGCCATTTTTGGAACATTTGTTTGGTGAACAAACCAAAATAGCCGTCCTTGTATGCAACCCTATGCCCAACTTTCTCAGAAATAGCTTTAATGTAGTCTTCGTCAAGGAAGATTGCATTGACCGTTCCATGACGAACTTCTACACTTTCAACACCTTCATACCACTCTCCAAAGTAGTTATCTCTTTCATGTAGTTCGATAGCTTTGGCAAAAGCCTCTACGATTTCGTCAGTGGTGCAACATTCGATGAAAACCACATTTCCGATTACATAAGCATTCTCAATCGCAGTCATACAAACTTCGCTGGGTGTGAAGCCGTAGGTAGCGTCCCAACAATCTTTCCAGTCGAATTTCACCACATTCCAACTGGGATGTTTGCTAGCAGCATATAATTCTAGTACATCCTCTGAAATGGCACACTGTCTCTGGTCTGGAATTCCCTCAGTGCAGTCTATATAAAATTTCCTCATAATCTATTCGTAACCTTTATTTCTTTTAATGCTTTTACAGCTTTTAAATACGTAGTATGACCATCGTCAAGTGTCATTTGGTCATCATTAATATCCAGGACAACATAGTAGCTTTTACGCTTTCTACTCTTATAGCTGTCCCAACAACAGGCAATGAGAATATCATAAGCCTTTACATCCTTGGCGTTGAAAAACAGGTCTTCCCCATTGAGTTTGTTAAGATAGGTTCTTTCTTCTTCCCCTTCTGGGTCAAGACCTTTTACAATAGCCATGTAATTCTCATATCGCCTAGGATTGCGATAGTTCAGAGGCTCGACATAATCTGTCATATTCCTCTGGAATAATGGAATTGTTTTCATTTATTTAAAATCTTTTTTAATTATGACAAATATAGCTTGTACCCAACTCTCAGCTACGTTGACATTAGACAGTCTCAGTTGGAAGACTGTAAATATTCATTCCTGGATTTACAACTATTCAAGAGTTAAAGCAAACCCCGTTCTGACATTTGATTCTCGCAGTTGTAGAAGTTGTCAAGTGCTTCAATGCTAGAGAAACCCCTGCCTGGCACTTTTCCTCTGTTGCTACGTGCTGTAGCATAATCATGCTCTTCCCAAAAGTCAATCACTTCCTTATCGGACATCCTGTCCCATTCGTATTTTGATATTCTTTTCATTTTTATTTCCTATTAATGTTAAACTTAAATTGATACACCAGAATTCACATGTAGTAAAGGTGTCCCTCTTGCAGAACACTGAGGCATTTCGTACATGCCGACCTTCCACCCCACTGCTGGAATCGGGATAACTAGAGCCTGACACATGGCTATCTGGAGTCCACTGATACTAGCTGATTGGTTCAACGGGTAAGTGCTAGCAACCTTATCCCGTACAATACCAATCTCAATGGCAATATGGTTCCCTTCTGTGCCACTTGAATACAGGCTTCTAACCAGACATGTTGCATCCGATGCGCTCTGGTTCCAGAAGTTGATTATTTGTGCTCTATCTGGCTCTTCATCATTGGACATACCCAGCTCCTGCATCCTGGTTTCGATTCTAGCAGATGCCATGTCGAAGTAGTCCTCACTAAGCTCACATCCGATGAATTTGCGTCCAAGCTCAACTGCTGCAATGCCCGTTGTGCCACTCCCCATGAACGGGTCTAAAACGATGTCACCCTCATTAGTCCAGGTCATGATATTTCTAAGTGCCAGTTCCTTTGGGAACACTGCTGGATGCTTAATATCTCTACCATCCTTGGTGGTGAAGGTCTCACGGTTTCTGGACTGTTGAATGCTCCATACGTTGTAATCGGGTGTCTCATAGTTTATAACACCTTCCTTGTACTCAACCCGACCTTCGTAGCACATGCTCCTGTAGACCGCCTTGTAGTGCCTACCACCATTCTTACACTTACGCATGATTGGATTGAATGTATCTGGCTCTCCCTTTGTAAATATGTACATCGGTTCATAGGCTACATGATAACGCTTACCCCTCCTTCTACCAAATGGGTTGGGTTTATGCCAAATCATCGTGTCATGCAGATTGAGTCCAAGCTCCATGAAATATAGGACTTGACGATGACTGTTGCCCGAATAGCTACCATTCTTGCACTGGTCACAGACATTCCAGACAATCACCCCACCTGGCTTAAGGACTCTGACAAGTTCCCTTGCAATATCCTTGAACACTTCCAGGTTCCAGGTCTCAGCGTCCACATAGGAACGTAGGCTGTCATAAGGTGGGCTTGTCAGTTCCAGGTTCACAGAGTTGCTGGGAAGCCGTTTAAGACTCTCCAGACAGTTGCCCAGATACATCTTCACCTTCTGCCCCTCAAGGCTGTCACCGTTGGCGTAAACATTCTCATCCTGTTTGCTGATAGCCATCATCTTGGTCTCGTCAAGCTCTTCATCGTGGTTTATGAACTTGATGGCAGTATCACCCTTGAAGCCTTTCTCCCATACATACCATGCAAGGCACATGATAGATGACATGCTTGATTTGAAATCCCCATCCTTACCGCACTTTATGCGTCTGGAAGCCACATATACGGTCTTTGGCGGGTTCTCCTTAAATAACCTCTCGTATCTGTTTATGCCCTCCAAGAATTGTAGACGCAGGAACATAGCTACCTTATGACCATTACCAACAAGTGACAGTGCTTTATGTATAAACTCCTCTGCATGACTGAATGGCGGGTTTGTAATAATGTCACCATTCCACTTCTTCCTGTTCTTAAGAAAATCCTTCTGCTCGGTTGTAGGAGTCCTCTTTACGATGTCGCTGGTACGCACGCTGTAGCCGTACTCTCTCAGCACATTGGCAATATGATTCTCACCACTGGCGCACTCCCAGATATTCTGGTCGAAGCACTCCTGGTTCAACAACAGCTTAACTGCCATTGGCTCTGTAGCATAGTAATCATGCTCTTGCCTGCCACCTGTCGGGGTCTTTCCGTACACTTTCATATAACATCACTTATTATGCAGTTCAACATCGTAGCGGTACAATCTCCATTTGGAATCATCCTCGCCAACCAACTCACGGTATGTAGTCTTTACGGCACAATCGCCATAGAGTAAGCCGCAGAGTGCCACAGCGAACACCACATCATCCTTCGCAACACCGCTTACAGTCCAGGCGTGCATGAAGCTCATGCCATCGGCACTGTAGCCTCCCTGCATCGTGCCCTTCGTCTGGTTGTAGGTGTAGCCCCACTGACCGTTAACGAGCTTTTGGTTCTGATATGTCTGTGCTGGCTTCATACCTTATTCTTTATTGAATCTTTACTACTTAGCACTGGAGTTTCCTGTGTTGCAGTTCCACCTTTTCTTATTCGTGTACGCTATGTGAAGCGTGTACGTGTGAAGGTTTCACGGTGCAAAGTTACCAGAATATTTTTGGCTATCCCAATCTTGGAAAACATTGGATTTCCAAAGGTTTTCCAAGAGATTTTGTTAATCTTTCCAAACGTTTTTGGTTATCTCGTCGCTTTTCTGTAACTTTGCTTCAAAAACCAGAAGTATGGAAAAGAAATACATTACCGATACGGACTTCTTGCCGCAGGAACTGACCCATTATCATGGGCTTTACAGAAGTGAACTGACAGATGACCTATACCAACTCGTATATGGCATCTTCCAGCCGTCACACTCCCTTGGTGACGTATATGAGCTGGTTGTAAGAACCGCTTACAGGCAGAAGAGTGCTGCCATTAGGAAATTCAAGTTGCTCTCCTGGAAAAAGAGTCTTGAAACCATCCTCAAAGCCATGAACAAGCTGGACTCCAAGGGTTATGAGGTTATCGTGTTTATCCCCCTGCGTGACTGTGAAGTGTCCCTGTCTGCTGCTGAATCATACTTCCAGTTGGCAATCTTCACCATATCCGAATTGCTTGATGGTGATTCAGTTCCAACTCCAGCTTATCCCGATGCACCGCTAGTGCCTGACGTGAAGACTCTGTTTGAAGAATCCTACGCTGGCATCCTCACCATGCTCGATGGTTACGACCCAGAGATAAACGAGATTGGTGCAGGTGATGGCGTCTACTATGACCACGCTACATACTGGCAGGCAATCATACTCGATGAAATGTACCGTCGTGGCATTGAGACGGTTAAGATGAAGGAAGAGACACCAATCCTTCCGTCTGAGTACTATGGTGACACCACCCTGTATAAGCAGACCTTCATTGAAAATGGTTCTCAGCTGGTATTAGATTCGGACTCTGATGTTGTTTCGTCATCTGATGCTCCAGAGTTTCAGACCGTCTATGACAACGACACCATCGGGACACGTGCTGCCGTGATGTACTACATGTTGAGTAGCTTCTGTCCCATTACTGATGACAACTTCAACAGGGCTGTAGCCATGATAGACTTCGCAGTAGGCAAACAGTCCCCCAAGTTCAACGTCAACAAAGCCAACGACACTGAGATTAACAAGGTCAATAACAAGAACTCCATCAAGAAGTACGTTAGGAACTGTAGAGACAACAGAAAATATCTTGAAGAGCCAGGCTCTCAGAAGGTAAGGGAAAGGCTCGCCAGCCAGGGCTTCGACATTCCCACTCCAGAAGACAGTAGCACCAAGCGGAAACCCTTCTGAACAGACGGCTGTGTTCACTACAAAAGGAGCTGGACTGCCTACGTCTGAAACCCCTCCCACCAGTTGATTACGCCATCAATGTACGACTCCAGGTGTTCTTGCGTTTCATCGTGGCTGAACCCTTCATCGTAAACGGTCTGGTCATAGAACTTGTAGAACAGCTTGACCTCTTCATCGAACAGCTTTCTGGTCGTAATGTGCTTAAGTTTGTTCAGTTCTGGGTCAACTAGCTTCTTCCACTTTCTGAACTCTTCCCGTGAAGTCAACTGAGGTTCCTCAGTGCTGGACTCTTCTTCCTGCTGTGTTTGTTCATCGTCATTGGACTGGAGTGAGCTTGGACTTGCTGCTTGACTCCCATCCTCATGAAGTTCTTCAACAGAAGGTTCTTGTTTTTCACTAGAAGATATTTTATTATCCAGGTATTCATTAGGGTCTTCCTTTCCCTCTTCCTCATTCTTCGTCATCGGTTCAGTCATACCCTCTTTAAAAGCTCTGACAAGTTCTGTATTAGAATTCTCTTTTAAATAATCATTTTTAATAATACCATTTTTTAAATAAGTTTTTGTTTCAAACAAATCACCATCAAATCCAGTACCTTCTGGTATACCCTCTTCTGCAATAGACTTATCTTCGATAGACTTTTCAGAACTATTATAAGAAGAACTAGACTTATCAGAACTAGACTGGACTATACTATACTGTACTATAGTACTAATAGGCTTTTCAGAAGATTCTGGCTCTTCAAGTTCCAGGTTAAATAACTCAGCAAAAGACTTCCTCTTCAACGGCTTCATCATCTGTATGAAGTCGATTCTGTACTGTGAGGCATTACCAAGTCCAGTACCGATAATCCTGTCAACCAGGTTATAGTCTTGGAGCTGTCTGAGGGCTTTCTGCAATTGGGTTCCGCCAACACACGCAATAGCGACTAGTTCCTTATTGCTAATAATAACTATTCCAGATTCTTTTGCTGGTGAATTCAAGTACCAATCACATAATGCAGCCAACACTTTCTTAGTTGCAAGGTCAAGTTCTGACTCCAGGATGTTGGGAGGCAACACCTCATTCATTCTTTCTTCTGTGATTTTTACAACTTTCCTTTCACTTCCTCCTGTAGTATTCATAACCGTTATCCTTTTTCAATTAGTTAATAATAAAGGGAAGGAGAGGATTATCCAGCTCCCTCCCAGGTTTATGCTAAATATAGAGTTTAATAGGTAGTGCAAAGATATAAATTTTTTATGAGAAAAACAAGTTTTGTAGAAATATTTTCTAAAGAAAAACCCACTAATTTATTGTATATGAGTGCTTTGCATGTCTTTGAATTCCATGTCTACCATCAATTTTCTTGCCCTAGGGTAGCCAACATGCAGCGTCCTCATGACCATATATGTGCCTACATGACCATACTGTTTCTTAAGTTCTGCATACCTCTTCTTTAGCTCTTCATAATACGTCTCACCCCTGGCGGCTTGCATACGTTCACGGTTGAACTTACCCGCACTTAGGGCATTGGCTCTCCTATAACGCTCTAGCGAGATTTCATTTAAACAGTTCTGTTGGTGTGTGACGGCTCTGAGATTGCTAAGAGCACAGTTACCAGGATTACCGTCTATGTGGTCTATTTCAAGTTTCCCGATGTCACCATGAAATGCTTGCCAGATTATGCGATGTACATACTTTTTATGATATTCTTTATCTTTAGTACAGTAAAGCCTAACCTCAAGGTAGCCATTAAGTAATTTATGCGGCTTTATCTCAATCCTATGCAGGCATCTGCCCGTCTTTCCTTTACGTTCCATTCTGAACACCCTGCCATCCTCGTATATCTCATACGGATAGCCATCAATTTGTGCGTATTCCACTGTGTCATTATCATTATTAATTTAGTTATTCAGAGCCATCTAATTCTGCAAATAGGGTACAATTATCTGGCTCCTATGTTTATAAATATTGCAACGAAATGAAAAGTTCTGATTAGTGTTAATAATATGGTTTATGCACACATGTATACGCACGCATGTAGGACGTTGTTATTGCTTTGCCTTGATGGTTGACTACAAGGAATAATCAAATGCAACAGCGAGTTTTAAAATGGCTTCTACGGTGATTACTGGACATGGTTATGACAAAATATTTACAAGCTCTGGCATGTACTATATAGGGAGAAAAACTTTCTTACAAAATTATTTGGTAACACCAGTTTTATTTTCTGCCTTTGCATCGAACACTGGTTCTGTGGTTTTTCTGTACTACGGTTTTACTGTTTATTTCCATTGGTGGCTCTCTTAAATGGGAGCCACATTCTATATCCCCACGTACCCCATGGAACCACCCCCCACCCGTTGTCACCCCAGGAGTCCCAGGGGGATTTTGACCCGTTTATAAGTCGAACAGTTAGGGGTGTCTTTTATAATTCTGGAAAAAATTTTGGAATTATCTACAGAAGTAAGTTCTTTTTCGAATCAATGCGATATTTATATAATAGAATTAACTTCTGAAACCTGTCAGAAGATGATAAATAATCAACTAAGAAATATATCAGAATGAGCACGATTGTAAGACTTACAGAAAATGAGCTACGAGACATTATGCATAACTGTGTAACCAGAGCATTGATGAAGGAACATGTTGACCATGAAAGAGAAATAAAGTTGGCACAGCAAGCACTATGCAAGTTCCCGTTATCAGACGTAGGATTAAGACTTGAAGGAACAAGATTCTACAAGCAGTACCAGAAAATGAAGGATGCAGCAATAGAGCTTAATAACGCTCTAATCCAGTACATCAGAGGGGAGGGCAAGAAATAATGAGCTACTTTTTATTAACAGAAGACCAAATGACAACACCAGTGCCAGTTAAAAAGAGAGACCACAAGGGACAGAACAACCCCCATTATGGACATGTAATGCAACCAGGTAGCCGTGAAGCCATTAGCAAGACACAGAAAGCCAGATATGACTTACTTAGGCAGGCTGTTGAGAGGGCTACCGATGATAACCGCATCAGGCAGGTTGTACGAGAGGAATTACGGAAGTTGATAAATGAATCCAAATCAGTTAATAACAAACCTAACAATATACCACTATAAATCATGAAGAAAAATATTCATACAGAAACGGATAAGAAGATAGCGGAGTTGATGCAGGAAATCAAGAGCCTAAACGCAGCACTGGATTACTGTCGCAACATGAATGAGATTCTAAGCACCAACTATGAGCAGGTTAACAGCGAGCGTATCAATTACAGACGAATCATCAAGTATTATAGCCTGTTGATGGTATTAGCCAACTTGCTAACCCAGAAGGATGCGAAGACGGATATTGACAGGATGCTTAAGCAGAATATCATGAATTTTTATAAGGCTATGACCAATGATTTAATGACAATTACCGAAGATGAAGATGAGGAATTCGATTACGAAGAGTATGAAGAGAATGCAGAGAGTAGAGAGGATGAGTTTTAAGGACTTACGCAAGAACGAACAGATTGCGCTCTACCTCCATGACCATCCAAACGCTCTAAGCCAGGAACTCATGCTGTATATCGCCACGCATTTGATGAATGTAGGTTATATCAGAAAGAGAATAAAAGAGCTCTATCCAAAAATTGTTATGGATAACTGTAAGAAAAATAATTTTGTGATAATTCCAGAGCATTATGTGCAACAAGACAAAGAATAAAAAGGGGTTCGCTTCGGCTGGACAGCCCCTGTTTGACAATAGGGATTTCCTACGTTTCTTTAATGACCGCATAAGTGAACTGATTAAGAGAGAGGTCGAACAACAGTTCTCAGATATGCTTTGGAAATAGCCGTGATAAACACGTATTGCAAATTCTATTGGAATCAATAAATAATAGCACCATTTCCTCAAAACTCCTGGTTTAAATAGGTTTCCCCAGGATTTTGGGTGGTGCTATTTTTGTGTAAAAAACGCATCCATCTTCATTGGATAAAATAAATTCCAGCACCATAAAAACAGTGCTGGATTCATTATGTTAAGGTAGTCCACAATGGGCTACCTTTTTAGTTGCAATGGTATTTTTGATAAGGTTTAAATTGATAGTATTTAAATAGGTTTTGCATGTTTTTAATGGTTATTTTTGGTTATTCAAAACTATTTAGTTATCTTTGCAGAACAATTGCTGTAGGAAATCATGAATAATGACTATAGAAATATATTATAAAGTGCACCCCAAAGTGCACCAATAATTAAAGGACAAAGAAAATGCATTGATTCTCAATGATATATGGAAAAACTCTTGCATTATTGCTGGAAACATAAGCTATGGCCTGCTACGGGACTTGAAACCACCGACGGACGAGTGGTGGAAATCATCGATCCCGGACTCCATAATAGGAATGCGGGGCCTGACTTCTTCAACGCCAA
>Ga0247611_10003961_pt1 | contig 21208 bp, 42 predicted proteins | sample 177DNAGHGhighgp2_FD_192422 | JGI IMG/M metagenome (GOLD analysis project Ga0247611, IMG submission 192422) | Sheep rumen microbial communities from Palmerston North, Manawatu-Wanganui, New Zealand - 1770 DNA GHGhigh gp2 | ecosystem: Host-associated > Mammals > Digestive system > Stomach > Rumen...
GAAGAAGACCGAGATATTGCTACTGCATATCTTGATTCAATAGATTATCCTTGGGATTATTGTGAAGGCGAGGATGACGAACCAGCAATAGCAATTTATAAGAATTAATACATATAACATTGTTTAATTGTTTAAGAGATTTGTGAGATGAATATGAGCGAATTAAATGAAAATAAACCTTTATGTGTATTTGGTGTTTTAAAAACAGCAGAAGGTTTAAAAATAAAAGAAGAAATGTTGGAATGGTTAAATCCATTATACAATGTACTTTGTATTGAACAAGACCCTCCTGGTATAATGTTTGAATATCCAGCTATAAAATATGCACTTAAATTATCTATTGAAATGAATGAACCAGTTCTTTATATTCATACAAAAGGAGCAGCAAATCCAAATCACGATTTTTTTCAACCAATAGTAAGAAATGTATGGAAAGATTTTTGGGGGTGTAAGAACAAAATAAAAGTTTATTATGATACATTAAAAGATTCAAAAAATGCTGAAATGTTCTGTTTGTTTTCAAATAATAACAGAACTTGTTGGTTTAATTCTTTTATTATAAATCCTATTGCTTCAAAAGAATTATTAAATAATCTTAAATCACCGAATGAAATAAAAAATAGATATTATTATGAAAATATGTTTAATGATAATAAGACTATAAAAATGAATGTTATTATTAATGATAATATAAATACACCAACTGAAATGGTTAATATTATAAAAAAATATAAATAAGGTATTTTATGAATAATTTTAGTGAAATTGTATTATTAACAAAAACATATAAAGAATGTGATATAGAAGAATTTGTAAATCATCATTTAAATTGGTGTGGATTTAATCATATAACAATATATGATAATGACACAACTTGTTGTGATATTACTGATAAATTTAAAAATAATTCACAAATAACAGTTATTAAAGTTCCAGGAAAAGTTAATCATTTAGAATTAGTTAATACACATCATAAAAATTCAAAATATGATTGGCAATTTTACATTGATGATGATGAATATCTTTGGTTTGATAAAACAAAAATAAATAATATAAATGATTTTTTAATGTTCTTAAATACAAAAGATATAAAAGAATTTGGTGTATATTGGCAGTTTATTTCATATAAAACAGGTGAACAACCTGAAGACCGAAATCAATGTTTTACAAAAGAATGTTTTTATGTTCCTGATAAACCATTATTTACACATTTAAAAGTTTTTGTGAATAAATCAGCACAAAATGGTTCTTTTCTTAATCCACACATTTATTATCCTTACCCAGTTCAAACATTAACTGGTATAACAAAATCTCCAAATTGTACAAGAGATGTTTCAAATGATTTTATAAAACTTTATCATTATTTTTATAGAACTAAAAAAGAATGGGAAGAAAAACTAAATCGTATTCGTCCTGATTTGGGTAAAAAATTTAAAGATGCGAAAACTTGTAATGGAGATGAATTAATCTATAATAAATTATTAGAAAATATATGGTAAATAATAAAAGAATAATAATAAGTATGACTTCCTGGACTAAAAGAATAGGAAATGTTAGTAAAGTAATTATATCTTTGTTAAATCAAACTGTTAAAGCTGATTCTATTGAATTAAATCTTTCCTTAGAAGAATTTACAAACAAAGAAAAAGATTTACCAGAAGATTTATTGTTATTAATAAATGATAATAAAGTTATAATTAATTGGGTAGAACACAATACAGGTGTTTTTAAAAAAGCAATACCAGTTTTAAGAAAATATTTTGGTGAAGATTATTATTTATTAACTGTTGATGACGATTGTTTATATAATAGTAATTATATTGAAACAATGATAAAACAATTAGATGATTATGATTATTATTGTTTATTAGATAATAAATTAGTAATTGGTTATTGTATGATTTTTAGAAGTACTTGTTTTGAAACTGATTATTTTAATTTAATTACAGATAAACTCATTACAATAGGTATTAATGATTATTTTATAGACCAATATTTAATTAAAAAACATAAAAAACATTCATTAAATAATTCATTTGAAAAAGAAACTTTTATTACAATGTATAACGAAATTTATCCAAATTCTATAACCGGAAAATATGACATTAAACGAATAAATGATTGTATTTATGAAACTCAAAGGATTTTAAAAGATGTTAAATAATTTAGGTTTAAAATATAATACCGATAAATCATATTGCCACGATTTTTGTTCTTTTTATGAACAAAATTTACAAAAAGATATAAATGAACTTTGGGAAATTGGTGTATTAGATGGTGCTTCATTAAATATGTGGTCTGAATACTATCCATCTGCTAAAATAATTGGATTTGATATAGAAGATAAATCTAATATTGTTTTAAATAAAAATATAGAAATAAAAAAACTAGACCAAGGAAACATAGAACAACTTTATGAAGTTAGTAAAAATAAAAATGTTGATATTATAATAGATGATGGTTCTCATATTATAGAACATCAAATACAGACATTTGAAATTTTATTTGAAAGTTTAAAACATAATGGTCAATATATAATTGAAGATTTACATACTTCTACTACTTTATATAAAAATTATAATTTTAACAATAATAAAGGTACTTTACAGTATTTAAATGATATAATATCATATAATACACCAAAAAATTATCCTGGTCAAATAAAAACAATAGAAACAATAGATAAAATAAAATCTATAAACATTTTATCAAATAATAATACTCCATCAAAACGAAGTATAACAGCAATTATAACAAAATTATGAAAAAACATTATGATGTGATTTTAGTTGGAGCAGGATTGTTTAACGCAGTCCTTGCTTATCGTTTAATTGTGCTTGGAAAATCTGTATTGGTAATAGAAAAGCGAAACCATATAGCGGGGAACTGCTATACAGAAAATAAAGATAACATTGATGTTCACAAATACGGTGCCCATATATTCCATACTTCAAATAAAGATGTTTGGAATTTTATAAACCAGTTTGGTGATTTTAATAACTTTGTAAATTCACCAATAGCAAATTATAAATGTGAACTCTACAACTTGCCATTCAATATGAATACTTTTTATCAGTTGTATGGTGTAATAACACCACAACAAGCCAAAGATAAAATCATTAAAGAAACTACAAAAGAAAACATTACGAAACCAAAGAATTTGGAAGAACAGGCTATTTCTTTGGTCGGTAGAAAAATGTATGAAAAACTAATCAAAGAATATACAGAGAAACAATGGGGCAGAGATTGTAAAGAATTATCACCTGATATTATCAAAAGACTTCCATTGAGATATACTTACGATAACAACTATTTTAATGATAAATTCCAAGGTATTCCTGTAGATGGCTACACTAAACTCATAGAGAAAATGTTTGAAGGTTGTGATATTCTTTTAGATACTGATTTCTTGAAAGATAAAGAGAAATATGAAAATATGGCTGACAAGATTTATTATAGTGGCTGTATTGACGAGTATTACGATTATTGTTATGGACCTTTGGAATATAGAAGTGTAAGATTTGAAGAACACGAATACGATAAAGAAAACTATCAAGGTGTAGCAGTAATGAACTTTACTTCACACGAAGAACCATATACACGAATTATTGAACACAAGCATTTCAATGATAAAGGTAGTAAGAAAACCATAGTCAGTATGGAATACAGTTCCGAATGGAAGAAAGGTGAAGTTCCATATTATCCAGTAAACAATGAAAAGAATAATAGTTTGTATGAAAAATACAAGAACATAGAAAACAAGAAAACGGTGTTTGTTGGAAGACTTGGCGAATACAAATACTATGATATGGATGATACCATTGAAAAAGCACTGAATATGGAGATATTATGAATATATTAGATGATATAACATTATTAACTTGCACTTTTAATAATAATTTACTTACAAAATGTATGATTATGTCTTGTTATAAACAATTAAAAAAAGAAATACCAATAGTAATAATGGATAATGGTACAACAGAATTATGCTCTTCAGATCTAAAAGAAATGTTTAATGTTATTGATAATTCTAATTATCAACTTACTAAAAATTACAATCAAATTTCAAGAAATCATTGTGCTTCAATAGATTATGCTATAAAAAATTTAATTCATACAAAATATATGATTTTATGTGATAATGATATTTTATATAATTCAAATATAACTAAATTAATAGAAGAGTTAAATAAAAATGATGAAATTGATTGTTGTGGAGAAATTGAATTACATAATAAATTAAAATATCCCTTTAGATTATTACCATTTTTTTGTATAATAAATGTAGATAAAATGAAACAACAAAATATAAATTATTTTGATGAAAATAGATGTATGAATCAATTAGATACTAATTTTGATAATAATGGTAATTGGAAAAATAATATAATTAAAGATAATAAAGAATATGGTGATACTGGGAGTTCATTTTTATGGGATATTCAAGATAAAAAATGGAATATAAAAAATATAAAAATTAATAACTATATTAAACATTATGCTATGGCATCTTGGAATCCACAAGTAAAATTTAATATACCAAAATGGTTATCACAAAACAAAGATTTATTTATGTAATAAATTAATTCAGTATACAATAAAACAAATTTCATAAGCTGGCTATTGAAAACATAGCTGGCTTTTGTTATATTATAGAAATGAAAAAGAAAATACCATTTGATGCTTGGCACAGATTAATCCAAACTGAAGACACTTTAATTCCACAATGGAAAGGTCTGTTCTTTTGGCATAATTACCACTTTAGAGATTTTTGCCAAGACTTTAAATATGATTATGTAATCTACTTTGATACTGCACATCAAGAAGATTTATGTAATCTTCAAGAAATTTTTGATGAGTTAGATTTTATTAGAATACAAAAAGGTGGGGTTTGTTAATGAATCCTAATGAACTATATCGCAGTCTTTGTAGAATTAGAATTGATTATGCTAAAAATAAAGTAAATAAAATGCTGATAAGTGCTCAGTTAAGCGACCCTGATACAGCAGAAAAACTTTTTAAGAACGTAGATTTTTGGACTAATGTAAAAACATATTGGGAAAACAAATTAAAATATAATTTATATCATACTGGTAAATAAAAGGAATTTATGAAAAATAAAACTTATATCATTGTTTACAAAGCATATCACGATAATTCAACTCATTCTACTGAAATTGAATCTTGGGATAAATTTCACGCAGTTCTTAAATTTCGTGAAAACTGGACAAAGAATGAAATTATAAACATAATTGAAGTGGGCTAACTTATGACTACAATCAATCAATTTCTTAAAAAGAATTACCCAGACATTCTTAAAGAATGGACTGAATTCCACGAAAAAGAAACCAAAGAAATCAAAGAAGCAGAGGCTTTAAAAGAAGAACAAGACCGACAAGAAGCCATTAAGAATAGACAACCATTGTTTGATTACGAATTTTATTTTTCTTATCACGAATATGGCTGGGATAAATCTACTCACAGTAATTTTTGGTCTTTGGGTGAAGCATTTGAATGGATAACTGACTATAAAGTTTCTTATGAAATGAAACCTGGTTATATATCATTTGCCGATTTTATTAGAGAAAGGGGTTATAAGAATGAAGAAAAGTTCTTTAAACAATGGCTAGACAACATTCACGCAAGAAGTGCAGAAATTGAAGATAAAGTTCAAGACCGATTTGACTGCCAACTTGACGAGGATGAAGGTCTAAGTGAATGTGGTTGTACTTATGTTTACACAGATGATGAAATAAAAGATATTTTTAGGAACTGTTTTTACCAAAAGATTGATTATGAATAATAGTAGAGAACACATTGAAGAAATGTATTACGCAGTATTACCTGCTGAAAAAGCCGAACACCACGAAACTTTATATTTTTGGTTTTCCAATTATGCCAGCAGAGGTTTTCCAAGTGATTATGGTTGGAGTAATAGAGAACAAGATAAGAAGTATGCGACCAAAGAAATTCTAATGGAATTTCTACATAACACATTGGCATTGGAAGTAGACCGAGGTCATTGGAGTTTAGACGAAGTAGAAGGTGTACAAATTCACAAAGTAATTGAGAAAACAATTACCACTACTGAAGATATTCTTGAAAATTATGGAGCAGGTATCAAAGAAATTAAGAAACTCGGTAAACAAAGATATGGGTGGGATGTATAAACGATGACTAAATTTACTGTAAATGTACCATTTGAAAAACTTAAAGTAACTGAAGAAGAATTAGCGAAAAGACAGGAGCTTATTAAAAAGCACACTGATGAAAATGGCAATATCAATTTATATCTTGTATTTAAAGAATTCTATGAATGGTTAACTGAGAAGGATAAGTAGTGATATGACATTAGAAGAACTTGAAATGGATTATGAAAACGAATATGCAATTTATCGTTTTCCTGATACGAAAAAAGAAGTGTTTAGGTATCATGTTCCAACACTTGATAGTTTTAATATGACTGTTGAAGAAAAAGCACTTGGACTTCGTCTTTGTATTGAAGCTCGTTTAAAAGATGGCTGGACAGGTGATATATTAGGGAGATAATTTTATGACCCTTGACGAAGCAATAGAACATTGTGAAGAAAAATCTCAATGCGGAACTGCTTGTGGAATGGAACACAAACAACTTGCTGAATGGTTAAGAGAACTAAAAGTGTTTCGTAGCAATATCAAAGAAAACGAACTAACCAAAGATGACTATATTCTTTTATTAGAAAAAGAACTTGAGATTTATAAAGCAAAATGTGCTGGTCAAGCCGAGCAACTAAAAGAATTAGAAGCCAAATACAATTTAATTAAAAGTAACTATAATACTTTAATGGAAGTTTTGGCAAACAATACAAATAAACCAAAATGTAATACAGGATTTCTATAATGGCTAGAATAATAGGTGAAGGTCCACACGAAACATATTACCATACACCAGATGGTAATTGGACTCATTTGGATGCTAATGGTAAATCGTGGAAAACATTAGAAGAAGCAAAGCAACATTATCACCAAACACATTCAAGCGAAACTGACTATGGGTGTTTGTTTCTGTTTGGGTTATTTGTTATGGCTATCTTCTTTGCTCTTATATAAAAAATGGTGGTTCAAACGAACCACCTTTTATTTTTATTCATCCATTCCGAAAGGGTCATTTACATATCTTTCTTCATTATGTAAGTCATTAAGTTCATTTTTGTAATTTTCCAAATCGTCAATACTCCAGTCCGCCAAAGTATAATAATCCAAATCGGAATCACACATTGGGTCATCCAAAATTTCTTCAATTAACTCATGTTTCTCTGGTGAGATTTCTTCTTTGTTGTATTCCAACAAAAATCCTTTGGAATGTAAAATCTGTTGTGCTTCAATTAATTTCATATTGTTTTTAACCTTGTATCTATACTGGTCAATCATTTGTTTAGCAATAGCAGCAGATTTTTCACCTTTCATTCTTTCAATAGTTTTGTATTCATTCTTAAAGATTTTATTTGGTGAGGCGCCTCTCAAATTGTGTTCATAGTCCAACATATATTCCAAGTCACGAAGTACTTTATCTTCAATGGAACTATTGGGGTCAAATCCTAAACCAAATCTATCTCTTACACGATTAGTAATAAAATCTAAATCTGTAATACCCAAATCTGTGTATTCTTTGATTACCATTTCAATAATCTGCTTTTTGATTTTTCCACGCATTAAGTCATGAAAATCGTCAGGGTGTAAATCATTTTGTAACTTTTTTATTACATTATCGTATAATTCTTCCATACTATTATTTATGTAAATTTAATTTTACATAATTTAGTTATTTTTCTATTGACAAACTGCATAAAATAATCTATATTAATAGTGTAAAACCATTAAAAAGAGGTAATAAAAATGTGGATTCTAATTATGACATTAGCATTTTCTAACTTTCAGGGTCATGGTGGTTCCGGTGGTGCTGCCGTTGCGACTGCCGAATTTAGCACAGAAGGTAGATGTAAAGCCGCTGGACTCAGATGGGAACTTAGCATTTCAACATATAATCACGAAATCAAAGACGCTGCCAAGTGGGTTTGTGTTCAAAAGTAAACGAGGTAACAAATGAATGAAATGAAATTTCCTGAGATTTGGGCATTTTACATTCCGTCAGAGCATGATTATGCCCGTGGTAATGGTGGTATTCGTACATATTCTTCAAAAGAATCAGCATTGAAGCAGAAGAAGTACCACTTAGACGCAATTCTTGTTAAACTCACAGCAACATGGGAGGCATAATATGGGTGGTGGTTATATGACACACAGTTATTTTGTACAGAAAGACGAAACCGAACGAGATTTCAACCATAAGAAAGAACCCGAACCGGAATTGGTAATTTATAAGGGTGAACTCGTTGTTACAGAAGGAGCATAATATGAACAAACTATTTCTTATTCTTGTATTTGCGATTACCGCATTTGCCCAAATGAATTACACACCGAAGACCGAAGAATTTCAGTACACAGAATCAATGTGTTGGATTGTGTATGGAGATATTATTTGTGATGGTGGTGAAATGAATACAGAACAGGCGTATGGCCGAGTAATTGCTGACACCATTCCAATGACCGATTGTATTTCATTTGATTCACTTAAAAAGTGGGAAACTAAAATGCAAATGAACGATTCTGTTAAGTATTATGTATCAGCTCCGAGAAAATCCCATTTGCGAGATAACGAACTAACTTTGGATTGGTCTTGTACTGACCCATTTATACGCAAAACACGAAGTCTAGCACGTCATTGGGAAAAATTAGGCTATGAAGATGTATATGTTAGGATTTGGAAGATAACATTGAAAGGATATGATTGCCCCGAAAATCCAACAAAAATTTTATATTCAAATCCCTGGTTAGCCGAATTGGTGTTATATGAATGTGTAGAAAATCCTGACGATTATGTTGTACACGATTTGGAATATGAAGAATGGATTAGGAAGAATGGAATTGTATATCCCGGAGCAATTATAAGGAGAAAGTAAAATGTTTTATTCAATTATCCATAACTCAAAGAGATTGTTTGACATTCACCAGCACAAAGATGTAGATGACGCAAATGAATATATCCGCAAGGAAATGCCGAAGTATGCTAAGCGTGGTTGTGCGGAAGATAAGTCAAAGAGTTTCCAACTCTACAAGAATACAGATGCTATTTGGCACATGTATCACGATTTGCCAGTCACTGACGCATTTTGGGTTGACGAAGGAGACCACGATATGCACGGTGTGGTGGTTCACGCAACGAAGGATATGAAATGGGCATACATTCATTTCGGACAGTTTGATGGTGATGGTTTCCCATGCGATGTTCAGTTCTTTAAGAAGCGAGAAAATGCTATTAACAGAAAGAACATTGAATACAAGAAGGTACTGAAGGAATGTATTGATGGACAGAAAGAAGATGACAAGTTGTATGGGATAACGAATTTCCGACCACTCAATCACCAGGAAGAAGATGAATGTTCTGCGATTTCTTGGGATGATGGTTGTGGTGGCACGGTAGAAGTTCACCTGGTTATGGAAATTAACTAAAAGGAGGCAACTATGTACGAAGCAATCGGACAGAGAATTAAATCAACAGATTTCCCACTCAAATGTAGGGCGATGTATTATTTCTCAAAGGGCCGTCATGACCACCAGGAACGAAAGGGCAGTGGGATGCCATATTATGTTCATCCTCGTGGTGTAGCATACATTGTTATGGAGCATGGCGGAACTGAAGACCAAATCAATGCTGCTTTCGCTCACGATTTGATGGAAGATACCGAAACTTCATATCTTGAAATTAAGGCTGTATGTAATGAACATGTGGCAAATATGTGTGCGGAACTTCGCAACAACAATTTCAAGAAAGAACAAATGGGAAAAGAAGCATATATCACTGAAAAACTTCTTAAAATGAGTGAAGATGCTCTATTGGTAAAACTCGCAGATATGGTTTACAATTCTTATGATATGCCAGCAGAGAAGGCATTGAACAGAATGTACAAGAATGTTTGCGAACTACTAATCAAGCGAGAACTCAATCCGACATGCCGAGAACTCGCCACTATGGTTATTCTCGCAGACCCACAAGAACCTGAAGATTAGTTAGACATACAAAAAGAAAAGGACCCTCGTAATTGAGGGTCTTTTTTAAAGTGCTAATATATCTTTTAGATTTTTGAATTTACCATATAACGGTTTTAATTCGGGTAGATTTTTATTAACAACATAGAACTCGTTATCTTTCAAATCAAAATCTATTTTAATTGGAATACACCCATTTAAAACCGCTTCCATATTTTGTTTCATACAAACGAATGATGAAGTACAAGCAAGTGCATACAAATGACAACTTAGATAAATTTCATTGTTGGTATTTCTTGATTTTACCACCATATCATTACTTCTTCTCATAAAAGACGAAACAATCATAGAAACATACTCGTCATGCCAACGATGAAATCCAGCTGCTGAAGTATCTAAGTCATATTCTTGTATATCAGGTTTATAACTGGTCATAGAATGGGTCCTTTTTCCATTGTATAGAAAAACTTCTAACTTGGTCAGGTATAGTCCACCAATGTTCAATACCTACACCAACTTCATATCCAGCATCTTTAAATGCTTTTTCTATATCGTAAACATTATCTATGCTAATGTTATATTGACCAGGCCATTCTAAATTAAGATAACCATAACCATTTTCGGCTCTCTTTTTACATTCGTTCACTAATTTATCAATAGTTTTTTGTGTTTCTGTAATTTGTTTACATTCATTTATCTTTTCAATAGATATAGAACTTTGCCTAATTTCATTTATATTTGGAATCATTTTTACCACTCCACATGAATGTACAAGTTGTTATCCCAACTCTCTCTTTTATAACAGGTATATCCATTTTTTTCAAATTCTTTTATTGCTAAATCTGTATTCACACAACAAAAATAATCCGAACTATTTAATGAATAATCCACTTCTCGTTTACCCTGACCTGATGCTTCTTTAATGAGTTTTGAGATTTCTTCTACGATATGTTCTTTTCCTTTATGATAGTTTTCTGTTGTAATTTTGGCTAATTCACTAGCCTTTATTGAAACTGTGTACATTTTATCCTCTTTTTCTAAAAAATATACATTATTTTAATTATTTGTAAACATTGTTTTACATTATTTTTGTTGACATTAAACTGCGGATTTACTATATTAATAGCATAAAAGAGAGGTAACTATGAAAACGAAAGAAGAACGCAATTATATGGTAAACGAAATGGTAAGAGCCCTGTGTAATGGGGGTTTTGGTAGACTTCAAGCCATGCTCGGTGCCGAACCAATTAGTATTACAGATAATACATTCACATTCTCGTTTAAGATGTTCCGTAAAGCCAATCTTTTCAAGATTGAACTAGACGAAGGTTTGGATTTGTATAACTGCTATTTCATTAAGAAACGCAAATACACCACCAACGATTTAATGAAGGGTATTAAACCCACCGACAAGAAATTTGAACCAGTTGTGGTGAAAGAAATCAAGGGAATTTATTGCGACCAGGTAAAAGAATTTTTTGAAAACACAACAGGTTTGAGAACATCTTTGTAAACAATAATTTACAAAATCGTAGTTGACAAAACTGCGATTTTTTGCTATATTAATAATGTAAACAAGAAAAAGAGAGGTATCACTATGGCAAAACACTATTTCACTATTAACGAATTTGAACTCCTGAAAGAACTCAACAAAGAATACGATGTTGAAATGAAGGGTCTCGGTCCGTTTGGCGAGGAAACTGGTAGCATTGAATCGTTTGATTTGGATGATGCCACATTTGATACCGATTACCTGCGTGATAGTTACCAGGACGAAATTGAAAAACTCACTGAAGACCAGAAGAGTGATTTGGAAGAAAATAGTTATCTCTATTATTCCGATGTTAAAGAAATGTTCCCGGATATTGACGATAGCTGGGATTTGGGTCAGGTGGTTGTGTTCAATACTGACATTGGTCAGTGTGAACAGAATTTCCTTCAATGGGACCGTTGTATTGGTGACATTTATTGTGATGAAGATGATTACAACACCTTTATGGAAGAACACGAAGAATTTCAAACAAAAGAATGGCATATTGCTCATGTGAAGCAGTATATGAGTGAACACGATATTTCTTTGGAAGATTTGAAGTAATGCGAAATTGGTTACGATAGATGGATTTAGAACGATTGAAAGCCAAAGGAAAAATCTAAATGGAACATACAAGAGCATTAGACATTCTCAAAAAAGATTATAATTTTGTAATCTATACTACTGGACACCACTACTATGCTGTGTGTTGGGAAAATGCGATTGTAATGTGGTATGAAGTTTCATCTGTGATTGAAAACATTCACAAAATTAGACATATTTCTGCTTTCAAGAAAAAGACCTATAAGAATTTGGTAAATTATGATTATTCTCTTGTGGGTTCATTTACTATTGAAAAAGTGGATGAAGATTTTTTCCGAGCTGAATGTGATAAGATTTTGGGGAAAGTTAAGAAATGGCAAAGTCAAGATTTAATTAACAAAGCAAACCAGGATTTCCGATGAGGTCAGTACTATTAGAAAAATTATTTTTAGACCATCAGTTGAAAATGGAAAATTGTGATGGTGGTGCACAAGAAGATTGCTACTGGTGTATCTATTCAAATGAAGAAGGCGATGTTAATGTTGTTGTTGAATGCTATTTTGACAAACATGTTGAATATGAAGCAACTGTACTTTTATATGATAATGTTGAATATGCCAAGCAGTTTGTATTTGGGCAAGAAAATGAAATGATGAAGTTCATTACCACAGATAAATTGCTACTAAAAGAACAATGGGCATTAGAACAAATTAAAAAGGATTTCTTATGAACAAAGATACAAAAGTATTAGACAGATTATTTGAACAACATAATATACCATTGAGTATTGATGATTGTTCTTCTCAAAGAGATTACGAATGGTGCTATTATACTAATAACGATTTTTCTATTACTGTAGATGCCTCCTATAATTATAATTCACCAAATGAATATGAAGCCACAGTATCCCTTAATGATAATGATGAAATAAAAAAGTCATTTAAAGAAGGTGAAGAAATGAAGCTGATTAAATTTATCACCACTGATAAAATGAAATTAGCCCAAAACAGAGAATTTGAACGAATTAACAAGGATTTCCAATGACTGGACAAGAATTAAAAAATGAATTGGTAAATCGTGGATTAACTTATTTGAAATATCAAGATAAAGCAATCCACGGTTTGGTCTTTATGACTTATTATATGATGTATGGAACTATTCCAGTAGCCATTTATACATTGAGTGGTGAAGGAATGGATATGATAGCATTTGTTGAAACCAACAACTCAGGTGGGTTTGAATGGCGAGATGGCGAAATGGCAAATCCACAGTTCATTGACAAATATGTTAAGTTCTTGAAAGAATTTAAGGTCAATCAAACTATAAAAGAAATGGAGGTTGATTTTGACTAACATAACAGAAAAAGAAATTTTAGAATTGAGTAACAAATACAATTTGCGTATAATAAAGGTCCAATCAAAAGATGGATGGGATTGTTCAGTTTATTTAGACCATTCATTATTGACTAATGATAGTGATAAATTGTTCAAGTTTACTATATTTAATGGCGAGATAACATTTTTTGCTTGTTTTGAAAAACTAGAAACAGTTTACGATGCTTCGGATAACACAGTTACATGTAGATTTATTACTGAATATCCATTAGGCACACATATTAACGATTCTGTTGAACTGGAAAATTTCATCAAGAAACAAATTAGAGCATTGGACTTGGCTGAAATTATGGAAAAGAAAATTAGAATGGATTTAAAGATTAACTCAATCAAGCAGGATTTTTAAATGGGTAAGAAGAAAAATACAGGATTTCCAAGAGAAAAGATTTTTGCGTTGGCTGAAAAGTATGGTTTGAACCATGAAGAAATAGAAGGTTGTTATTATTTCTTTTTGCCAAAGTTAGGTCTTTTGGATGATGAAAATGACACCGATTATAGAGATGATTTGTTTGATTGGAGCGAGAATAGCAAAACAATTCTAGTTTACACATCTTATTTGATACGAGCCGGTGTTGGTAATGGATGGTCAGCTCAATTTGAACACAGTGAAGAAGTAGGTACATTAGAACGATTGGAAGCCATTGTTTCATATATGGTTGAAATGGCTAATAGTTTGTTAGATGTAAAGAAGAAAGCTGATGAACTAGGTTTAGTAATTAAAGCAAGCGAGGATTTCTAATGGATATTAAAAAAGTACTAAACTTAGCAAAAGAACTAAATCTTGATTATGAAGTTTACAAAAAAGATTATTACTTCTATCTTCCAAAAGACTGGGTTTTTAATGGTGATGATTATATGGAAGAATATGAAAATGACAGAGAGGCATTTTTTGTTTGGCGTCACAATAGCAAGCATGTGGTTGCTACATTAAACATTGTAATTGATGCTGATTTGAATTTATATTATAACGATAGCGAAGAATATATCAAATTTACTGAATTTGAAACGAAAATAAGAAAATTTTATTGTATATTTTCCCAATTACAAGAAATGAAAAAGAAAATGACAGTTCAAATGAACATTGAAAAAATCAAATCAGATTTCAATTAACAAAATTTCTCATATACATAGAAAAAAATTCTATATTGGGTTATTATGAGAAACAAGAATACATTATTAGTTAATTTATATGCTGGTCCAGGTGCTGGTAAATCTACTGGTGCTGCTTACATTTTTGCCAAACTAAAAATGGCAGGAATTGATTGTGAATATGTATCGGAATATGCCAAAGATAGAGTTTGGCAAGATGACCAATTCCCATTACAACACTGCCAATTATATGTTACAGGCAAACAATGTTTAAAGATTTATCGTTTGTTAGGAAAAGTGGATGTAATCGTCACCGATAGTCCAATAGCAGTTGGTGCGATGTACACAACTGAGAAACCATATCAAGATGTTTGTTTGTATGAAGCAAAGAAATATAAACCAACATTCAATATCTTTGTAAATCGTTTTAAGAAATACAACCCAAACGGCAGAAATCAAACTGAAGAAGAAGCCAAAGAAATTGATAAACGAATTAAAGATTTCTTGACAGAAAACGAAATCCCATTTACCGAAGCAAATGGGACTGAAGAGGGTTATAACAAGATTGTGGAAGATATAATTGCTTACTTGAAATCTATGTAAGTTTTTCCATTATCCAAAGACATTAGATATTTCTTTCTAGTTTTAGAAATAGCATCAATTATTCCTTGGTCTTGAAAGATTTTAGTCCAGTCATTACCTAAATGAATCCATTCCGCTTTTGTAGCAGGATTATATTCATAAATGATTTGCCCGAAATCTACCAAGGAATTTTTGTTTAGTTCAATAATTTTCTTCGCAATTTCTTTATAACTTAAAGTACAGTTTGTAACATAAATATCGGCTGCTCCCAAGGTTGGTTTTCCTAATAATTGTAAACCACAGAAATGATCTGATGTTTTACTAGGATTGTAACCTTTCTTTAACAATCTATCATAATCTGCTTGTGTACGAACACCACTAGAAATACCGATACAAACATTCTTTTTGGGGTCTTTCTTAAACTGTTGTAGATAATCACGAACTTTCTGTAAATTATTTGCTAATAGTTGTATTAAAGATTGTTGATAAGGTGTGATTGTTCCGTTTGTAAATTCGCTTAAACTAAAATTTGGGGTTAGTTTTACAACTGACATTTATGCTACCTCTTGACAAAATGTTATTTAATTTCTATATTTATAAAAAGCTGGAGATTTTATGAATTACGATAAGATAAAAGAACTGTGTTTGAAATATGAGTATTTTGAATTTAGCCAAAATACATTTGGGTTTAGTATTCGTATTAAGCCCATTAGTCAAGTAATGGCTCAATTTCCAAAACAATACGCAGTTGAACTAATTGGAGAAAAGTGCGAGATTTACGAATTTACACAATTACAGAAATTCGCTTTTGGTAGTTTAATAGATTATGTTATCACTTCGTTGTGTACACGAACCATAGAAACTACTGATGTTAATGTGTGTATTATTTCAAAAATTTTGGAACATGTGAACCAACAGATTGAAAATCATTTAACACAGTATAAAAAATATCGTCAAGAAATGCTGATGGAAAACGCAAACGAGGATTTTACATGACCGAATTTCCTTACATAGCAGAATACAATTCAAATGTTGTTCCAAATGAAGTAATCAAGAAAGATACTTACAAGAACCACATGTATGTAATTTATAGTGTAATGGGTAGCCACCCAACTGCTTATGTAAGGGTAAATGAAGGCGAAAAATGGTATGATATGAATTATGACAAAATATCATTTACATGGCCTGGTTGTAATCCGCATGGTGGATTTACATTTAGTGATTTTGTGGATGAAGAAAGTTTTGGCGAACCTGAAGCATATTGGGTTGGTTGGGATTATGCCCATTTTGGTGATTATTGCAGTTATCCAAAGGATTCAATGATTGGTCTTTCTATTGAACGAGGAAAGAAGTGGACTATTGAAGAAATTGAAGCAGAATGTAAACGAGTAATTGACTATATGGAGAAATTATGAAAGCGCTGATTTTGAGTGATTTACACCCGGACATGTATTTCGGTTATGTAATCAAACCTGAAGAATTGCGTGGTTTGACAGAGAAAACCGAAGAAATGGTGTATAGAACACTAGATTGGATGTGGAACATATACGCCGTTCCTGCCACAGACGCAATCCTTATAGCCGGTGACTTGGCTAATGACTATCTCACATTCACCAGCGAAATAAATTGGTTAGCTGGCAAGTACTGCGAAGTGTATCTATGTTTAGGAAACCACGATTTGACAGTAAGGGGTGCTACAAGTTCCAAGTCCAATTTACAATTCGCAAGTTCCGAACAAAAGATTGAAAAAATGAAGGAACATTGTGCTAAGTTCCCAAATGTTCATTTATTGGATGGAAATGTTGTGAATGGCATTGGTGGTTGTATGATGACCTGTGATTTGAAATGCGACTGTGCCCCAAACTATGACCATCGCACCGAATGGAAACGCAAATGGTATGATGGAAAGCACTGGCGTTATATGGGTCAAGAACCTGGGTTAATTTGGAACGATTGTAAACAGAAATTGGATGCGATTGTTGCCCAAAAACCAAAGTTCATATTAACTCATTTCGCACCATATCAGGTTGGTGTAAATTTCAAACATAGACTCAGTAATGATAACAAATTCTTCTATTTCAATGCGGAAGAATGGTTAGAAAAACTAGACCATAACACCACTTGGATTTGTGGGCATACACATACTAGGAAATACTGTGAATATGTGAATGAACAAAATGAACTTATCAAAATTCTATGTAATCCATTTGGTTATCCAGGTGAGCATGATACTTATGCTGATAAATGGTGTTATAAAGATGGAAAACTAGATAGGACTTCCATTGACACAACTTATAACGATTACATAGTTGAAATATAAGTTCTCAAAAAATGAAAAATCCCTGCTTTTTGCGGGGATTTTTCTATATTATACATATTAGACATTTAAAGGAGAATATATGACAGTTGATTTAATAGTGAACATAATTGACCTCTTGATTTGGATTGGTTTATTCCTGGTAATTTACACGATTAACAAACGATTAACCAAGATTGAACAAGCAGATACTAAAACAGACAAATTACTTGAATGGGTAGATAGAAATTCATTTGATATTTCCAAAGCAGTTAAAGATGTTAAGGAAACATTTGAAGATTTCCATATAAACTATGTGGAAGTTGGTAAGATGCTAGATAGTCTTAATTGCCCAATTTACAAGTTTGTATTTGGAAAAGATAATGAAGTTGTGATTTCTTACGATTTCAAAACTGTGACAATGAAATTTGATGCAAAGACAGAAACTTATACAGACTGGACAAATTTCAAAAATGATTTCATTGATGCACTTTCAACAGTTGTGGAATTTAAGAATGAACCTATTTATCAAAGCACAATTATAGAACAAGCAACAGATAAAGAAATTAAAGAAACTTCAAACACAATAGATGTTGCTGGTCAGTTGGTGGAAGATTTGAAACCAAAGAGAAAACCAAGAAAGAAAAAAGAAGCCCAGTAATAGTTTATACATAAAAAATGAGAAACTCGGAATTTTCTCCGAGTTTTTTCTATATTTAAAAGAAAATAGGTTAATATGGCAGAATTATCAATTAAAAAATTAAATGAATCATTTGTAGAAATAGACGCAAGCGAAGATATTAACTTTAACATTTACTCTCGTTACTCCGAATATGTATCTGGCTATCAGTTTCAGCCACGATTTAAACTTCGTGTGTGGGATGGTAAACACCATTCTTATAATATGCGTTCAAGTATCCTTCCAATAGGATTAGTAAAAGATTTGTTGTTATGGGCTAGAAACCAAGGAACAACATTTGAACTTGAACGGATTTAGAGATACCGAATTTTTGGAAGAAATAGATGAAAAAGACTATTTGGCACAAATTCAAGACAATATGAAAAATGCCCCATTCCAAATTCGTGATTATCAAGACAAAGCAGTAAGAGCAGCATTAAAGTATCATAAGGGTATTCTATTATCTTGTACATCAAGTGGTAAGTCTTTAATGATTTACAACATTATCCGTTGTTTGAGAAAACAAGAAATGAAACATATCCTTCTAATCGTTCCTAACATTATGCTTGTTGACCAGATGTATGACGATTTTGAAAGTTATGGATATGACAATTTGGATGACGATGTAGAAAGATTGGGTGGTGGACATGAAGCCACATTTGACAAACCTGTGTTAATTTCCACATGGCAGTCATTACAAAATAAAGACAGTGAATTTTTTGAAAAATACAATGCCGTTTTCGTTGATGAAGTACATGGTGTAAAAGCCAATGTTATGAGTAAACTAATGAAATGGTGTTGTAATGCTTATTATAAAATTGGTACTACCGGTACACTCCCTAATGACAAATGCGATTTGTTACAAATTAGAGAAGTTGTTGGTGATGTAATCTTTGAATTGAAGTCCAAAGAACTCATTGACAAGGGTGTATTGACTAAAATCAAGATTGCGAACATTATCGCAAAATATCCTTCCGATTTCGTATTGAAGAATAAGGGAAGAAGTTATCCTGAAGAAGTCAAAATGGTAGAAGAATACCAAGACAGAAATAAAGTCCTAGAATACATTTTGGAACACACAGACAAGAAACATAATGTATTGGTATTAATGAACCATTTGAAACACGTTCAGTTAATTAGAGAATGGTTGAACGAAAAATACCCAGATAAGAAAGTTTCTGTAATCACCGGTGCCGTTAGTGGTGAAGAAAGAAGTGATATTCGTAAGGGTATTGAAGAGGAAGATGGTACTATTTTGTTAGCAACATACGCAACTATGAGTACTGGTGTTAATATGCCCAAACTACACGATGTTATCTTGTATGCTAATAGTAAATCTAAAATCAAAGTTCTACAGTCTATCGGTCGTGGATTAAGAAAACACGCAACAAAGAACCAGATTATTTTGTATGATATTATTGACGATTTATCTTACAAGACAAGAACTGGAAGAGTTGTTGAGAACTATTTGATTAAGCATTGGAAAGAAAGAATGAGTTATTACAAAGAACAGGAATTCCCAGTAATATCTACATCATTGAATATCTAATGTGGCTATAAATATATTACTATGGCTGAAACCCGAACAAAGATTTATAGCATTGAATCAGACGAAAATGGTAAATTATGGGACTTGCGTACAACAATGACCTACACAGTCCCACTTCGTCTACGCACGAAAGCTGGGAACGATTTATCACAGGATGTTTATAAATGTAATAGATTTCCATTCGTTTATTCATTAACATCTACTACACCAGCAGGTGAAAGTGTAGAAAAATTTAGTACAAACGATGGTATTTTACAAGACGAAACAGGTCATTTCTTATTCAGTAGAAAATTATTAGTAGAACACGGGATTGGTTTTATCCTAGCCAGTTGGTTATCTTTAAAAGATGATAAAATTGTAGTCAAGTTCAAAGAAACATATCTTAAAAATTGGTATCAATCCCCTTCTGATACTGAAATAACAGACGATGAAATTTATTCTTGGGATTCTTTAATTAATACTCCCTATGATTATAGAGAAGAATCAAGAGGAACTGACCCAGCAACAGGTGAAACAATAAAAGAACAAGTTCCTTTATTTGTTTTCCCTGATTTGAGATTTGATAGTTCCGAATCATTTGTTCCCAATTATGGTGTATCAGATGAAAGATGTATCGTAAAGAAAATGGCTCACTATTGGGGAGACTGTACATATAGAAACAACTGTAATAAAGATATATTATCTGATGAACTATGGGCTACAGTATTCCAAAGTAGAAGATGCCCACAAGTAAAATTACAAACTATTAATTGTGATTCTAATGGTGAAGAAACAGGTGGGATTACTGAAGTATATACAGGGTCTGGTGTATTCGTTTATCCATATATTTGTAATTACAATAGTGATTATCACTATTGTTTTGTAAGAAGTGATATTCCTGTTAATTTGGATGAAAAATGGAATAAAGTAAGTCCAGTAAAACTTGGTATTCTAGCTGAGTTCATTGGTAATGGTGATAAGACCTTAGTTTATAACCACTCAGGTGAAGATATAGACCCTTATAATACTTCTACTACATTAACAGATAAAAATTCTTTGATTGTTTCTACTGATAACAATGGTGCTACTGATATTGACATTGTAGAAAAATATACCTTGGTTACAACTTATATGGATGATGTTAATCCATACGAAGAAATACCAGGTATTAAAAAATTCACTTATAAGAATGTAAAAAGAAACAATGGTAAAACTTACCAATACTCGGAAGTTGGTAAAACATATACTGCCGACCCACCAGCAGAAACTATCCTAGAAGAAATGTTGAATGACCCTGAAACGAAATGGCAAACACCAACTGAATACTATTCAAGTAAGGGAACAACAGCTTCACAAGCAAACATTGAAGACCCCTTTAATGCTATTAGTGAATCACAGTCATGGTTCTGGGTTGAAACTATCAAGAACTGGTGTGTTTATGTTGAACGAAACAACATATTGTATCTAATGTGCTGGA
>Ga0247611_10003962_pt1 | contig 21202 bp, 16 predicted proteins | sample 177DNAGHGhighgp2_FD_192422 | JGI IMG/M metagenome (GOLD analysis project Ga0247611, IMG submission 192422) | Sheep rumen microbial communities from Palmerston North, Manawatu-Wanganui, New Zealand - 1770 DNA GHGhigh gp2 | ecosystem: Host-associated > Mammals > Digestive system > Stomach > Rumen...
GAGCAGGTCGAGCTCTGAGTTCTCCTCAATCTCCACGTCGAGGTCATACAGGGCGCGGATAGGAGCGTTACAAGCCAGGAAGTTGTTGGGACGGGGACCGAAGCTGATGATCTTCAGGTTCTGCAGGCCCACAATAGCACGGGCGATGGGCAGGAACTCGTGAATCATCTCAGCGCACTCGCCAGCGTCGCCGACGGGCTCCTCGGGGATATAAGCGCGAGTCTTGCGCAGGCTCAGAGCCTGGCTGGCGTTCAGCATGCCACAGTAAGCGTCGCCACGACCGTCGAGCAGGTCGTTCTGAGTCTCCTCAGCAGCAGCGCAGAACATCGTGGGGCCCTGGAACCAGTCAGCAATCATGGTCTCAGAAATCTCAGGACCGAAGTTGCCCAGATATACGCACAGAGCGTTACAGCCGGCCTTCTTCACGTCCTCCAGAGCCTGCTGAGCGTGAATCTCACTCTCAACGATGCAGATGGGGCACTCGTAGATACCGTCCTTACCGAACTTCTTTTCATACTCGGCGATAACGGCCTTACGACGGTTAACTGCCAATGACTCGGGGAAACAATCGCGGCTTACGGCCACGATACCAATCTTAATTTTAGGTACGTTGTTCATTTTAGATAAGTATTTGTTTTTGGGTAATGAATCATTTCAAGGCCACAAAGATATGAATTAATCGTCAAACCACCAAATTCTTTAGGAAAAATAACATTTGCCCACGCAAAAGCGTTGTTATTTCCTCTTAGTGCTGCGACAGTTTCTTGCTGCTGACCCTCGTGAGCTTGCCGTTCTTCCACTTATAGGTGTCGATGTAGAGGTTACCCACATCGCGCACACAGCTGGTGATGGTTTGGGCTTTCTCGTCGAAGTCAGGCTCCTGTATCTCGTCGAAAGTCTCAACGGGATAGAACCGTCGCGTCGTGGGATTCCACACGAATGCCTTATACATCGACTGAGCATGTATGCTCAAGCCGACATAGACCATCAGGTCAGGAATACCGTCGAAGTTGATGTCTTCCTCCGTCACCCACGAGAGTGCTTTCTCCTGATAGTCGTCGAAAGCGCCCACCAAGTCTTCCGTAAAGCTCAACGGACTCTTCTTGCCATTCGCCATGATGTCGACGCTGATGGTCTGCAACCAGCCGTCCTTGTCCTTCTCAAACGAGTGCTTGAAGCTGTAGGCCTCGCGCTTCGGGGCTGTCAGCGTAGCCGGCGCGCCAGGATACCACGCTGGCAACTCACTCGCCGTCAGCATGTTAGTCATTGGCAGACTCTTGCCCGTCGTCGGATTTGTCCACGTACCTTTATAGAATGTGTAGTCGCCCTCCACTTCGTAGTACATCACGTTGAAGCGCCCAGAGATGCTCCCGTCTGGCTGATACTCCTCGAAACGCAACTGGCAGAGGTTCTTGCTGTTAGGCAGCTTGGCGTTCACCTTGACCTCCTTGCCTACGACGAGAATCGGTGCCGGCGACTTCGCATTAGGGTAGTAGATGTAGCCAGCCGTCACCCATTCGCCGTCGTTCCGAGCCGTCTGGAAGGCTATCTCCACTGCTGTCCTGCCATTGAGCTTACCCTTGAACACATGATGCTCATAAACATCCTGTGCCATCACGTTCAGGGCACAGAGCATCAGCAGTATCGTCAACACCTTTCTCATATCGCTTTCGTTTGTCAGTTACAGGTTTCATGAATGATTCGCCTGCAAAAGTACACATTATTCTTATATGTTCGCATTTTCTCACCAATTATTTTGAACTTTAAGAAATAATTCTCTCGAGAATTCAGACCAAACTCCATGAGTTTCGAAAAATACTCCATGAGTTTCGAAAAATACTCCATGAGTATTCAGAAATTCTCCATGAGTTTTGGAAGACTACTCAGGGGAATAGAGTTCCTTCGGCGAGGTGATGAACGTGGTGGCACCGTGAGCCAGGAGAAAATCGCGATCGCGGAAGCCCCAAAGGACGCTGATGCAGGGTAGGGCAGCATTACGGGCAGTCTCGAGGTCAACGTCGCTATCGCCTACATAAACGGCATTCTTACTACTGACACCCAGCTGGCTAAGTGCTTCGATGACGGTATCGGGAGCAGGCTTCTTGCGAATGCCTTCAGCCTCGTGCTCGCCTACGGCAACCTCGATGGTGTTAGGAAAGAAATGTTTACAAAGTTCTTTTGTCGCAGCGTCAAACTTATTGCTCACTACAGCCAATCGACAGCCTCGTTGACGGAGTGCCGCGAGCATCTCGGAAATGCCGTCGTAAGGACGCGTCGTGTCCAGCGAGTGCTGCATGTAATACTTTCGGAAAGTTTCGAACACTTCCTCGAACTTAGGGTTCTGTTCGCCGTCAGGAACGGCACGAATCATGAGCATGCGGACACCGTTGCCAACAAAGCGTCTAATGGCATCGCGCGAGTGTTCAGGCATACCATAAGTACGCAAGGCGTAGTTGACGGCTGAGGCCAAATCATCAAGCGTATCGAGCAGTGTTCCGTCGAGGTCGAATATATAAGTATGGTACTGTTGCATAGGGTTTTGAAGAATTTGTGGTGCAAAGGTAATAATTTTACTACGTAAATCGTCAAGGAACGAAAAAAAAGTGGTTTTCCGTTAAACCTTTTACGACTCTCAGCGTCAAAAGAACAGAAACAGGATAACAAACGATTCTGGTTCAGGATAACAAAGTTCAGGATAACAAAAAACTGACAATCAAATAACAAAAAATAAGGATAACAATTAAAAAACAAAGATTATGAAAAAGATTCTTTTGACAATCGTCGCCACGATGGCACTCACAGTTAGCTTTGCTGAGACAAAGAGTTCGAACAACCAGAATGTAGAGAACAGCTACATTGGTTTCGACCGAGTAAATTTTGACAAAATGAACGCCGAGCGTTTCGACATGAGTTGCGACATGAACCGTCTGGCCTCAGTGCTTGACTTGAACGAATGGCAGATGGAAGCTGTCGAGGCAATTCAGAACACCTTCACCAACGAGATGCAGTCGATTGCTACGAAGCGAGGTCCTCAGCGCCGCCACTTGGTTCACGAGGCTGTGAGAAAGGATGCTCAGCAGATGCAGCGCGTGCTCAACGACAAGCAGTTTGATACCTACATGACGCTGCTGGGCGCTACTCTTCAGAACAAACACCTTTAAAGCTAAAGATCTTTAAGCCATTCAATATCGGGGGAACGCAAGTTCTCCCGATATTGTTTTTATTGCAAATAAATTTGCATTTTCACTCACTTATTCGTACCTTTGGCCTTCGGCCGAAGATAGGCTGCACCTCGGAAATGCAAAGAAAAACGCTTTTTTCTTTGGCATTTCGCTCGGTTTGCACTACCTTTGCACCCGCATATATAATGTACGGAAACGATTAATACAAAGATACAATGGATTACAATTTCAGAGAGATTGAACAAAAATGGCAAAAGCGATGGGTTGAGAACAAGACTTATCGCGTAGTGGAGGACCCCAAGAAGAAGAAGTTCTACGTACTGAACATGTTCCCGTACCCCTCGGGAGCAGGCCTGCATGTGGGTCACCCGCTTGGCTACATTGCCAGCGATATCTATGCCCGCTTCAAGCGTCAGCAGGGCTTCAACGTGCTGAACCCTATGGGCTACGACGCCTACGGTCTGCCTGCTGAGCAGTATGCCATCCAGACAGGACAGCATCCTGAGAAGACGACATTCGAGAACATCAACCGCTATCGCTCGCAGCTCGACAAGATTGGCTTCTGCTTCGACTGGGAGCGCGAGGTGCGCACCTGCGACCCCATCTACTACAAGTGGACACAGTGGGCTTTCCAGCGTATGTTCAAGAGCTACTTCAGCACGTCGTCGCACAAGGCCCAGCCCACCATCAAGCTGATTGAGCACTTCGAGCTGATGGGTACTGAAAACTGTAACGCCCTGGGAACAGAGGAGTTGCACTTCACAGCTGCTGAGTGGAACGCCTTCTCGGAGAAGAAGAAGCAGGAGGTACTGATGAACTATCGCATAGCCTACCTGGCCGACACAATGGTGAACTGGTGTCCCAAGTTGGGTACCGTTCTGGCCAACGACGAGGTCGTCGATGGCGTCTCTGTTCGTGGCGGCTATCCCGTGGTACAGAAGAAGATGCGCCAGTGGTGTCTGCGCGTCTCGGCTTACGCCCAGCGTCTGCTCGACGGACTGGAGAACATCGACTGGACAGACTCGCTGAAGGAGACTCAGCGCAACTGGATTGGTCGCTCTGAGGGTACGGAGGTAGAGTTCAACGTAGCCGACTCGGACAAGCACTTCACCATCTTCACCACACGTGCCGATACGATGTTTGGTGTTACCTTCATGGTGCTCGCTCCTGAAAGCGACCTCGTGGCAGAGCTCACCACACCCGAGCAGAAGGCTGAGGTAGAAAAGTATCTGGACTACGTGAAGAAGCGCACAGAGCGCGACCGTCAGATGGACCACAGGGTGACGGGCGTGTTCTCAGGCTCTTACGCCATCAATCCGTTTACCGACGAGAAAATCCCCATCTGGATTGCAGAATACGTGCTGGCCGGCTACGGCACAGGAGCCATCATGGCTGTGCCTGCCCACGACTCACGCGACTATGCCTTCGCCAAGCACTTTGGTCTGCCCATCATTCCACTGATTGAGGGTGCCGACGTCTCTGAGGAGAGCTACGACGCCAAGGAGGGTATCGTCTGCAATTCGTCGTCAGCCAAGTTCTCGCTGAACGGTCTGACCGTCAAGGAGGCTATTGCTGCTACAAAGAAATATGTGACTGAGCAAGGTCTGGGTCGTGTCAAGGTCAACTACCGTCTGCGCGATGCCATCTTCTCGCGCCAGCGCTATTGGGGCGAGCCGTTCCCCGTCTACTACAAGGACGATATGCCCTATATGATTCCCAAGGAGTGTCTGCCTCTGGAGCTGCCTGAGATTGACGAGTACAAGCCTACGGAGACGGGCGAACCCCCATTGGGACGCGCCAAGATGTGGGCTTGGGACACGAAGACTGACAAGGTGGTCGACAAGTCGCTTATCGACAACAAGACCGTTTTCCCCTTGGAGCTCAACACGATGCCTGGCTTCGCTGGTTCCAGCGCCTACTACCTGCGCTACATGGACCCGAAGAACGAAAAGGCCCTCGTCAACAAGGACATTGACGAATACTGGCGCAACGTCGACCTCTATGTCGGTGGTACTGAGCACGCTACAGGTCACCTCATCTACTCGCGCTTCTGGAACAAGTTCCTCTTCGACTCAGGCTACTCGTGCGAGGACGAGCCCTTCAAGAAGCTCGTCAATCAGGGCATGATTCAGGGTCGCTCCAACTTCGTCTATCGTATCGAGGACGAGGGTGCCGACAAGGGTAAGTTCGTCAGCTTCGGACTGAAGGGCAACTACACCACAACGCCCATTCACGTCGATGTGAACATCGTCTCTGCCGACGTGCTCGACATCGAGGCCTTCAAGGCTTGGCGTCCTGAGTACAACAACGCCGAGTTCATTCTCGAGAATGGTCAGTACAAGTGCGGCTGGGCCATTGAGAAGATGTCGAAGTCGATGTTCAATGTGGTCAATCCCGATATGATTGTCGAGAAGTATGGTGCCGACACCCTGCGTCTCTACGAGATGTTCCTTGGTCCTGTGGAGCAGTCGAAGCCTTGGGACACCAACGGTATCGACGGTTGCCACCGCTTCCTGAAGAAGTTCTGGAACCTCTTCCAGAATGGATTCGATGAGGGCGAAGCAACGACAGACAACCTGAAGAGCGTACACAAGCTCATCAAGAAGGTGTCTGGCGATATCGAAACTTTCAGTTACAACACCTCTATCTCAGCCTTCATGATCTGTGTCAACGAGCTGTCGCAGCAGAAGTGCAAGAACCGCGAGATGCTGAAGACTCTGGTCATCCTGATTGCTCCCTTCGCTCCCCACATTGCTGAGGAACTCTGGGAGATGCTGGGCGAGCAGGGCTCTGTCTGTGACTCTGAGTGGCCCAAGTGGAACGAGGAGTATCTGGTGGAGAGCCAGGTGAAGCTGGGTGTCGCCTTCAACGGCAAAGTCCGCTTCGAGATGCAGTTCCCTGCCGATGCCGACAGCAAGACCATCGAGGATGCTGTGCTCAGCGACGAGCGTGCCCAGAAGTATCTGGAAGGCTTCCAGGTGAAGAAGGTCATCGTCGTTCCCAAGCGTATGGTGAACATCGTACTGGGAAAATAATCTATAGATACTATAGTCACTATAACTGTTAATTATATGACTATCAATCACAAAATGATATGGAACGAGGTCAAGGACTATATGTTTATAGCCCTTGGCCTGTTCCTTTATACCATCGCCTTTACGGTCTTTCTGATGCCCTATCAGATTGTGGCTGGTGGTGTGACGGGTCTCTCGGCTATCATCTACTACGCCACAGGATTCCACTTGGAGAACACCTATATCATCATCAACGGCCTCCTGCTGATTGTGGCCTTGAAGATTCTGGGATGGAAGTTCCTGATGAAGACCATCTTCGCCATCTTCACCCTCTACTTCATGCTGATGTTTGCGCAGGAGATTATTCCCAAGCAGGATAACGGCTTGCCGTTCAAGCTGATGGGCGAGGGACAGGACTTCATGTCGATGATTATCGGCTGTGTGATAACAGGTATCGCGCTGGCCACTGTCTTCATGAACAACGGCTCCACAGGTGGTACTGACATTATTGCCGCTTCAGTCAACAAGTACCATCCCAACGTCACGCTGGGTAACGTACTCATTGCTGCCGACTTCTGTATCATCGGCTCCTGTATGTTCTTCCCACAGTTCGGCACCTATCTGGAGCGCGCCCACAAGGTGATGTTCGGCTTTTGCGTGATGGCAATGGAGAACTACGTGCTCGACTACGTGATGAATGCGCGTCGACAGTCCGTACAGTTCATGATATTCTCGCAGAAGTGGCAGGAGATAGCCAATGCTATCGGCACTGAGATGAATCACGGCGTCACCATTCTCGACGGTCACGGCTGGTATACAGGCAAGAAGAGTAAGGTACTCTGTATTTTGGCCAAGAAGAACGAGAGCATCAACATGTTCCGTCTCATCAAGATGATCGACCCTAACGCCTTTGTCTCGCAGTCGAGCGTCATTGGTGTCTATGGCGAAGGCTTCGACGAGATGCGAGTGAAAATCAAAAACAAGAAGAATAAGATGAAAGTTGTATTTGCAACCAACAACCAAAATAAACTGAGCGAAGTAAGGAAAATATTCGGCAATAAGTTTGAGGTCATTTCGCTTGAAGAACTTGGCTGTCACGATGATATTCCAGAGAAGGGACAGACGCTGAAGGACAATGCCATTATGAAAGCAAAATGGATCTACGACAAGTATCACGTCAACTGTTTTGCTGACGATACAGGCCTTGAGGTTGACGCATTAGGCGGAGCTCCTGGTGTCTACAGCGCAAGATATGCAGGCGGGGCAGGACACGACTCGCAGGCTAATATGACAAAGCTGTTGACGGAACTAAAGGACAAAGATGATCGTAAAGCCCGTTTCCGTACTGTCATAGCCCTCATTATTGATGGCAAGATTTCTACCTTCGAAGGTATCGTGAACGGCGAGATTATCCGTGAGCGTCGAGGCGGTGAGGGCTTCGGCTACGATCCCATCTTCCAGCCCGACGGCTATAGCCAGACCTTTGCCGAGCTGGGCACAGACATCAAGAACCAGATCAGTCATCGTGCCCGTGCTACGCAGAAGTTGGCTGACTATCTGTTGAAAAAGTAAAAGGTAAAAAAGTAAAAAGGTATGAGAACAAGGATATTAACAACCAGCTGTTTGGTAAAATGGTTCTTACTATTTTACCCTTTTACTATTTTACCTCTTTACCTTTGCACCTCTTTACCTTTGCATGCGCAAGTTGGCTCTTGGCGTACCTATATGTCATACGCTGAACCACAGCAGATTGTGAAGGCCGATGACAATCTCTTCGTACGCGCTTCCAACAGCCTCTATCAGTATAACCTGACGGATCAGAGCATCACCACCTATGATAAGGTGAACGGTCTCAGCGACACCTATATCACCCATATTGCGTGGAACAAGAAGGTCAAGCGTCTCATTGCCGTTTATGCCAATTCCAATATCGACCTCATTGATCTTAACGGCAACATCACCAACGTCTCTGCACTCTATCGCAAGACGATGACTGACGACAAGACCATCGACAGTCTGACCATCGACGATGCTTATGCCTATCTCTACGCCCGCTTTGGTATCGTCAAGGTGAACATGCAGCGTGCAGAAATCAGCGACACCTACACCAAGAATCATCCTGAATATCCCACCAACCTGCCTCCTTCGAACAGCAACAGCGATTGGGAGAAATATATTGCTACTGTCAAGACGCTGAAGCCCGGAGGACCTAAGTATAACAACTTCGGTTTTATGCGCTTTAAACACAACCGTCTCTATACTAGTGGTGCAGGCTATGAAGCAGGTCTTGAACTCAATCGTCCTGGAACAGTTCAGATATTCAACAATAATGAGTGGACATTTCTACAAGATAATATCGAAGAAATTACTGGATGGGATTACATTGACGTTCTCACTGTAGATGCCGACCCCAATGATCCAGAACACATCTTTGCTGGTGCAAGAAGCGGTCTTTACGAATTCCAAGATGGAAAATTGTTGAAGGCTTATAATCTAAATAATAGTCCGCTTCAAACAGCAACCACTAGTAATGAGAATTCTTATGTTCTCGTGGAAGGTTTATGTTTCAAGGATGATGCCTCACTATGGTGCTTTAATAGTAGTACTCGAAAATTAGCCAATCTATTTGAATACACTCCTGAGGGCAAATGGATTTCTCATCAGAAATCAGAACTGACTAATAATAATAAGAGTCTGAAAGGTATGCAATCGCCTATATTTGATAGTCGTGGCTATCTTTGGTTTGTTAATAATAGTTGGGAACTTCCATCATTCTATTGTTACGATACAAATAATGACTCGTTTGTTAATATTTTCAAGACGATCATCAATCAAGATGGAACATCATATACTGATTACACACCCTATTGTATCGTTGAGGATTTAGAACACAACATTTGGATAGGTACCAATAAAGGACCGTTCATGCTTGAAAAAAACAATATCACAAATACCTATCTGACACAAGTAAAAGTACCACGAAACGATGGTACAGATTATGCTGACTATCTGCTTTCTGGCGTAGTTACCAACTGTATCGCTATTGATGGTGGTGGACGCAAATGGTTTGGCACAAAAGGAACTGGTGTTTATCTTATCAGCGCAGATAATATGAAACAGATACAACACTTTACTACTGCTAATAGCCCATTACTTTCTGATAATATTGAATCCATAGCCATAAACAATGATTCTGGCGAAGTGTTCTTTGGTACAGAAAACGGTCTTTGCTCCTATATCAGCGACGCTACCACTACGGCTACGGAGATGACCAAAGACAATGTCTATGCCTATCCTAATCCTGTAACGCCTGACTACACAGGACTCATTAATATCGTTGGACTGACGCTCGATGCCGACGTAAAAATCACTTCTTCCAGTGGTAAGGTCATTGCTGAAGGACGCTCCAACGGAGGATCGTTCACTTGGGACGGATGCGACCAGCAGGGTAGGAGAGTGGCCAGTGGTGTCTACATGGTTGTCACTGCTACCAGCGATGGTAAAAAAGGAACCGTATGCAAGATAGCCATTATCAGATAAATCGTCCGCTCTTTCTGCTGACAGCTGGCTACTTTCTGTGGTTAATCGCTGTCCTGCTTATCTTTGGCTATACGCCCACAAACGATGGTGTGGGCTATATTGAATATGCTGAATACTGTCTGACGCAAGGACAGCCTTATCCTACAGCTACTATCTACAATGAAGTGCCATTCGTCTGGAATATCGGCATTATCAATCTCGTCGAACTGTCGTTATGGCTCACTAACACTATCTGGCCTGTACTTCTTTTGATGTGTCTCATGAAGAGTGCCATCTGTCTGCTGACAGGACTTATTGCCAAACAGCTGTTTAGTGAGCGCACTGCAGTTATTGCCATGATACTGTTTATGCTCTATCCAAACAACTGGGGACAGAGCACCATGATTTCCTCAGAGATACCATCAACCTGCTTAGCTATGACAGCTGTCTGGTTAGCTGCCAGCCAACGAAACCTTTTCATAGCCGGCATTACGCTTGCTTTGGCTAATTGGTTCCGTCCTACGGCTACCATCTTCCTTGTCAGCATTATTCTATACCTTATTATTATATATCGCCGTCATTGTCTCCAAAATACCATTAAGGTAATAGCCGGCTATGTGCTTTTCATCGTTCTTATTGGTACTTCCTGTTACCTTCGCACAGGCCATTTCGTCTATCAGGCCCGTAGTTACTGGTTCTCTATGGTCGATGAATGTTACGACGGTGCTGAGGTTGCTCCTCACTGGGGACAGCCCATTTGGCCAGAAGGAACGCCACGATATATTGAGAATCACGAACAGATGAACTGCTTTGACTTTGAGCGTATCTGGCGCGAGCGTAGTCTTGACTGGCTCAAGGATCATCCTTTAGAGTATCTCAGTAAGGTTCCTGGCCGACTCTACTATCTGTATCAGAGTGATTACGACAATATGACCGTTTTCTTGAACGACAAGTCATTGCCTGAGAATAATTTCATCACTATTCCCATCAGACATCTTGCAACTGAGGCTTCCACTATGTCAATAGCACAGTGGTTGGCGCTATTCTCTCTGTTGGTCTATGCCGTATTACTGCTGATGGCCATTAAAGGTACAGTAATCCTTATTCGTCAACGACAGTTCAAAGCGCTTTTTCTACCGCTTTTCATCGTTGTAGGCGGTTCATTGGCCCTTGTCCTTGTAATGCACGGTGAGACACGCTTTAAAGACCCTCTGATGCCATTTATAATACTTCTCGCTAGCAATATTAATAGTAAGCCATGAAACAAGCATTTATACTTTTTTTTCAATTGCTTACAATAAGTGTCTTAGGGCAAACTGGACTGCCTATACTTGATATTCATACTATCAATGGGGAAGAACCTCAATGTGAGTTTGTATATGCACCAGAAAATGCTTTTGGTATCAGTATTACAAATGTAACTAAAGTACCAGGAAGGTCTGTTCTTATTGTACAAGGTGATACTATTTTTGATAGTGGTGAATATGAGAAAGATACACATGGAATGACCATGAAAATTCGTGGAAATACCAGTGCCTACTATAGTGTCAAGAAACCATATAAAATTAAACTTGAAAAAAAGAATGACATGTTGGGTAGAGGTGACTCTACTTATTATGATAAAAATTGGATTCTTATTGATGATGGTGGCGATATGCTCAATACTATGATTGGACTAAAGATAAATGAACTACTTGGACTAGGTAAATGGACACCAGCTTATATGTTTGTTAATCTCTATGTTAATGATGACTATCGTGGTATATATATGCTTTTGGAGTCTATTAAACGTAATGCCGATTGTCGTATTAATGTCAATAAACAGACAGGATATATTATCGAATGTGATGCATATTGGTGGAATGAGAATGTATGGTTCAATACAGAAAGCGAAAAGAAATACACTTTCAAATATCCTGATGACAAGGATGTTACAAATGAACAAATAAGTTACATACAGCAAACTCTAAATACGATGGAACACTCTATCGTTGAAGGAACATATAATGATTATATAGATGTATATTCCTTTGCAGCGTGGATGATGGCACACGATATACTTGGAACTTATGATAGCGGAGGAGCAAATATCTACATTACTAAATATGACAATACACCTGACTCAAAACTCACTATGGCTACTCTTTGGGATTTTGGTTCCATTATGAAAACAAATAATGAGTGGTCACGCATCAGAACTGATAATTATTTCTACTTAAATCAGTTATTTGAGAGTAAAAATAAAGATTTTATAAATGCTTATGTGACAATATGGAAGCAAAAGTCTGAAGATTTTTTTGAAGAAATTAAAGATTTTCTTAATGATTTTGCTTCTTCACAAACAGCTATGGCAATACAAGAATCAAGACTATATGACGGACAACGATGGGGTTATACCCCATCTACAGTCAATGAGAATATTCAAGATGCATTAATGTGGTTTACTCAACGACAAAAATGGATGAATCAGCAATTATTACCTAATAAAATTAATACTTCTAATTTTATTACAAATTATAATAAAACCGCTTTCAATATTAAAGGTCAAAAAATTAGTAATCCTAAGTTTGGATTATATATTATTGATGGAAAAAAACGCTTTATAAAATGAACAACACAAAAAGACGCGACTCCAACATGGAGCTTTATCGCATTGTGGCGATGTTGCTGGTAATGCTGTTCCATGTGTTTGGTAAGATAGACCAGATAGGCGATAAGCTGTTTCCTGACACGCTGGAGACCACGCATGTCGTCAATCTGCTGTTTACCTCAGCTACGTTCGTATGTGTCGATATGTTTGTGCTACTCTCAGGCTGGTATGGCATCAACACACGATGGAGCAAAGTCAAGGCATTCATCTTTCAGGTGCTTTTCTATTCTGTTTCCATCTATCTTATCATGTTGTTATGCAGTCCTTCAGTACAATTCTCATGGAGTTTTCTCGCTCATGTGTTTATTCTCGACGACTATTGGTTTGTACCTGTTTATCTGATGCTCTATCTCTTTGCACCAGCCATCAATCCGTTTATCAAGAAGAGTACAGACAAAGAGTTTCTGACGCTTCTCATTGCCGTCTTCGCCATGCAGAGCATCTATGGTTGGCTTAACTATCGCGAGTCAGGCTATATGGAAGGCTGTTCACCTATCTCTTTCCTCATATTATATCTGATAGGAGCTTATATGCGACGCACAGCACCCAGACTCAGCAACATCTCAAAAAAGACGCTGTTCTCGGCTTATCTTGCCCTCATCACATTCAATTGGGTAATAGCCGTTACAGCCAAATACCTGCACAATGAAATCCTGTTACAGATAGCCTGGCAGTTCTCGTCGCCTATCATCATTCTGGCCTCTGTCTGCCTATTGCTTCTATTCAGTAAAATCAATATAGGCTATAACAAAACCATCAACTGGATAGCAGCCTCCAGCTTTGCTGCTTTCCTCATTCACTGTTTCCCATTGTTCTACGAAAAAGTCTATAGCACAATAGTCACGCAGATAGCCGATTCGTTCAGCTATCCTGTAGCGCTGCCAATACTTTTATTGTTTGTACTGGTGTTCTACATACTAAGTATTCTGATTGACCAGATAAGACTGTTTATCTATCGCAAAATCAGCTCAACGCCAGCATCTTCTCGATAGGCTTCACAGCATCTTTCGCAATCTCAGGATCAACCTCTACTGCAGGCCATTCATACTTCAATGTGTTATAGACCTTCAGCAGCGTGTTCATCTTCATATACTGACACTCGTTACAGCTGCATTCCAGGCCGCTCTCGCTGATTTCAGGCGGCACAGGAATAAATTCCTTGTCAGGACACGTTCGCTGCATCTCATGCAGTATTCCGGCCTCTGTAGCCACTATAAACTGCTTTTCCTGTGAGTGCTGTGCATAGTTCAGCATTGTTGCCGTAGAGCCCTTCACGTCAGCTACAGCCAACACAGGACCCTTACACTCCAAATGAGCCATCACTACAGCGTTAGGATACTGTTTCTTCAACTCCAGTATCTTCGTTACGGAGAAACGCTCGTGTACGTGACAGCCACCGTTCCAGAGCAGCATCTGGCGACCAGTCACCTCATTGATGTAGTTACCAAGATTATAGTCAGGACCAAAAATAAACTTGCCGTCTTGAGGCAGCTGATCGACCACCTTCTTGGCGTTGCCAGATGTCACTACAACATCAGTCAATGCCTTGACGGCAGCTGTGGTGTTGACATAGGAAATGACCTGATAGCCTGGATGCTCGTCCTTGAACTTCTTCAAGTCCTCAGCCTTGCAAGAGTCAGCCAGTGAGCAGCCGGCATTAAGGTCAGGACACAGCACCGTCTTCTCTGGCGACAACAGCTTACAGGTCTCTGCCATGAAGTGAACGCCACACATGACCATCATCTTGGCATCGGTCTCTGCAGCCTTACGTGCCAAAGCCAAAGAGTCGCCAACGAAATCGGCTACATTCTGAATATCGCCTACCGTATAATAGTGAGCCAGGATAATGGCATTCTTCTCTTGACACATACGACGGATTTCAGCCTTCAGATCTGTTCCTTCAGCTACGGGCTCATCAATGAACCCCTGCTCTTCCCATTCCTTTTTCAACATCACAATATTATATTCTTTTTATTTTTTCTTTTCTTAAAATAGAAATGAATAAGATGATATGACGTTCATAAGTTGGAAACTTTCTGATGATTTCCTTGTCAGTAAAGTTATCAGATTGTGAATCTGTGCTATTAACACTGAGTGTTGATACTAACTCGCTGACTTTATGACTCGTTGGCTACTTATCCACAATTTCTATTTCTGGTGCAAAATTAATAAGTTTATATCTTTTTTCAGCAAAAAACGGTGGAAAAGTTGCGAAAAACTGCAGAATAAACAAGTGGATATCCTACACGCTTGTCTGCATGACGGGATATCCACTCGTTTTTCCCTGCTTTTTCCACAGAGTTATCCACAATGTTTCAGAGGTTTTCCTCCATCTCTTCGTCGAGGTGCTTGCTCCAGAGATATTTCTTGGTTTCTCTGGCTGCTACGCCACTAAGCAACAGCAGCGCTATGAGGTTTGGAATGGCCATCAGCGCATTCATGCAGTCGGCAATGTTCCAGATAATGTCGAGACTGATAATCGAGCCGAAGAAAAGGGCTACGATATAGAGAATGCGATAGAAACGGTTGATGCGACGGCCTTCAATGTAGTTGACAGCACTCTCGCCATAATAGCTCCAGCCAAGAATGGTGCTGAAGGCGAACGTGAGAATGCCAAAGGCTAACAAGGGAGCACCAACGTATGGAATCTTTGAGAATGCTACCTTCGTCAAAGCGGCGCCGTCAGCATAGGTAATGTCAGGATAGGCAATGATACTGCTGACGAGCACCAGTCCCGTCAAGGCACAAATGACAACTGTATCCCAGAATGTGCCTGTGCTCGAAACAAGCGCCTGGCGAACAGGGTTGCGTGTCTGTGCAGCAGCAGCAACGATGGGCGCAGAACCCATACCGCTCTCGTTACTGAATAGTCCTCGCGCAATGCCGTAACGGGCAGCCATCATGACCGTTCCGCCAACGAAACCGCCACCTGCTGCTTCTGGATTGAAGGCACAGCTCACGATAAGCTGGACGGCTGGCCACACGTATGCACCATTCATACAGAGAATAATCAGACAACCTATGACATAGAGTATAGCCATAAACGGTACTAATATGGTACACACGCGCGCAATGGTTTTGACACCACCAATGATAACCGCTCCTGCCAGCAGGCAGACGACGACACCCATAATCCAGTCCGGTATACCGAAAGTCTCGCTGGCCAGCAGGGCAATGGAGTTTGCCTGAACGGTACATCCGATGCCAAACGATGCCAATGCCGTGAAAACGGCAAAGAGCACAGCCAGCCACTTCATGTTCAGTCCACGTTCCAAGGCATACATCGGACCACCATAAGTATGTCCGTCTTTTCCCTTCACGCGATATTTCACAGCCAGCAGGCCTTCAGCATATTTCGTTGACATACCGAAGATACCCGTCAACCAACACCACAGCACGGCGCCTGGTCCGCCCAGCGCTACAGCTGTAGCCACACCAACAATGTTGCCTGTGCCAATGGTAGCAGCCAGCGCAGTGGCCAAAGCACCAAACTGGCTGACGTCGCCCTTAGCCTCCTTGTCTTTCTTGACAGACAGGCGGATACCCGTCAGCAACTTGCGCTGAGGAATGCGCAGACGGAAAGTCAGGAAGACGTGAGTGCCCAGGAGCAGGATAATCATTGGCCAGCCCCACAGAAAGGAGCTCAGCGTGGAAAACAGTTGGTTGATGGTCTCCATAACTTCAATTCATAATTATAAGTTTCTCAACAAAAAACTTCAATTCTTCAATTTTTTAATTCTTCAATTCTTCAAAGATCACCTGCACCAGTGTCTGGCCAACAGCCTGCAGCGTGTTCTTGTCCAGATGCTGCATATCGTCGTTCACAGTGTGCCACGTAGGACCGAATGAACTCTGTTCGCAGTCAGGATAGTGCGGAATAATGTCGATACAGGGAATGCCCGCCTTCTTGTTCACAGGCACATGATCGTCAGTAATCTGACCGCCCTCGTCAGTGGGGAAGTAAGAGCCGAAGCCCACCGTCTCAGCAGCACGCCACACCTTCTTCACGATGCGGGGGGCATAATACAGCGACACACTCTCTTGATAGAAGCGAGCGCCCTGTCCACCCACCATATCGAGCAGAATGCCGTAACGGGCCTTGTAGCCAGCCTTGTGAGGATTAGCCGCCCAGTACTGCGCGCCCAGTGCCCACGTGTCGCCGTCGTTGCCACTCGTCTCGTCCCATTGCGGCGTGCCCCAGTCTTCAGCGTCGAAGCAGATGAAGTCAATACCAATTTTAGAGTCTTCACTTCCAAGCAACCTTGCTATCTCCATCATCACGCCAACGCCCGATGCACCGTCGTTGGCAGCCATCACGGGCTTCTTGTGGTTAGCCTCGTCAGGATCGTTGTCAGCCCACGGACGACTGTCCCAATGGGCGCAGAGCATGATGCGCTCCTCAGCCTCAGGATGATAGCTCGCAATAATGTTCGTCGCCCTGAGCGGTGTACCGTCGTAGCCCGTCAGCGTCGCCTTCTGCGTCGTCACCGTCATGCCCAGTTGCTCAAACTTACTGACTATCCACTCAGCACACCGTTCGTGGGCCTCGCTGTTCATCGTGCGTGGTCCGAAGTCGCATTGCTGCTGACAGTAGAATAGGGCAGAGTCGGCAGAGAACGCAGGTCCCACAGGCTCAGCCGCTATCGTTGTTTCTGTCGTCGTGGTCTTCTTCGTGTTGCCACAACTCATCGTCATCATGGCTGCCATGATGAAAATAGGTATTTTATTCATTTATATTCTGTTTTATAATTAATCCTTCATTTAGTTTTGTCTCAATCTCTTCTATTGTAGGAATCGTTCCTTCCACCTTTTCAGGATAGAACTTCTCTAAATCATATTCCGAGATAGCCAATGGTTGGCTGCTTGATTCCAAAGCATACTGGGCCTGAATACGATCTTTCTCCTTGCAGATAAGCAGGCCGATTGTGGGGTTGTCGCGTCCCTCTTTGCGAAGGGTATGATTGCAAGCAACCACATAGCCGCCCAATTGTCCGATGTCAGCAAATTCAAACTTTCCAATCTTCACCTCGATGACGACATAACAAGAGAGGTTGAGATTGTAGAACAACAGGTCTATAAACTGCTCCCTTTCTCCGACTTTCAGTCGATATTCTTTTCCAACATATGCAAAACCAGTACCCAATTCAACCAAGAACCGTGTAATGTTGTTTAGCAGTTTATCTTTAAGCAGTTGTTCATTATATCGTTCTGTAATTCCTGTGAATGCAAAATTGTACGGGTCTTTAGTAAGTTCTTGTGCCAAGTCGCTTGTTTCTGCCGGCAGTGTCTTTTTGAAATTTGTCAAAGCCTTACCTTGACGCTCATACAGATCAGTGTCCATAAAGTTAAGCAGTATATTTCTACTCCAGCCGTTTTCTACCGTCTGATGAACAAAGAATAAAGCTTTCTCTGGACTATTCTTAAACTTGTCAATGATGCGTACATGATGTCCCCACGGAATAGAGAAGATGTCATTTTGTATTTGCTCAACAAGTTGTTGAGTAATTGCATTCTCCTTTTGCTCAACAGCCTGTTGAGTAATTTGCAGATAGGGCTGGTAAAGCAGATAGAAGTTCTTCATGTACAGTAGATTCGTTTCAGAGAAGCAGGTTGCATCAGGATTCACTTCCTTCAAATCCCTGCTCAGGTTCTTCATAAACCCGCTGCCCCAGCGGCTCTCTGCTTTCTTCTCTACAATATCCCTGCCCAATTCCCAATAGAACTGAAGCATAACCTGATTAACCCTCACTGCAGCCTTTATTTGACTCTTGCGAAAGCGCGAACTCAAATCTTTAATCCACTGGAGGTAATCCTTGTCGAGAATACTTAATGACTGTATCTTATTCATCGCCATATCTTATTTCGCTGCAAAGATAATCAATTTATTCCATATACAAACAGAAAAAATCCCTCTTTTTAAGTGTATTAAGCACCTATCCCCAATGATTCATAGAAACTCCATGAGTTTCTGAAAATTCTCCATGAGTATTTTTCAAAAGTCATGGAGTATTTTTCAAAACTCGTGACGTATTTTCAGAAACCGACCTCACGTGATCCTTAGAATCCCAAAAAACCTTAGCCAAGAATGCAATCCCTATTTTTTATTGACTACGCGAAAAAAGAGGTAATAAGGTAACATTGTCTTCGGAAATACCGATAAACAAAGGGCTCGGCCAAGGTTAGGTCTTGTCTCAACAGGTAACATAGAGGTAACATCTCTGTCAACGATGTTAGGAAGACTGTCAACCACATCAGGAATAGACACTCATATTACCTCGATGTTACCTCTGGCAAAAAGAGGTAACGTGCCTCAAACCCTTTGCCACAGGCTGTTTCCAAGCACGATGTTACCTCGTTACCTCTTTTTCGCAAAAACTCTCAAAAGCAAAAAATCTTGTTTTATTTGGAAATTTCAAATAATCTCTTTATATTTGCACGCAAATATTAACAAAACAAGAAAGACTATGGGAATTATCGGATCAATTATCATTGGTTGTCTGGCGGGCTTCTGTGCAGGCAAGCTGATGAAAGGCGGAGGCTTTGGCTTCATCATGAATCTTGTGCTTGGCCTCTTCGGTGGTGTCCTTGGTGGCTGGCTGTTCTCACAGCTTGGCATCGAGTGGGGTGGCATTCTTGGTCAGCTTGGTACTGCCATCGTCGGCGCCGTCGCCATCCTCTGGATTGCTTCGCTCATTAAAAAGTAGAAAATATTAATAACTATTGTTTAACCCTAAAACTGCAAATGCCTATGGGCTGAATAAAGAACAATTATCGATGCAATAGCATCAAGGACATATAGGATGAAGCGTTAGCTTTTAATTCTTGCTTCGGACAAATCGCCAATTTCAATGAAGCTTCAAGAGTAAAGGTTAATGTTCACGTCGTAAGGCGTGGGCACTTACTCGGATATGAAGCATAGGTGTTTGGCGATACCTTCCGAAGCGTAGACGAAGTAAATTGTCCACGTTTCTTGTTTCTAAAAATCACTTATTAACTGCTTAAATCAATATCATATGAGGAAGACCTTTTTATTATTTGCCATCATGGCAACAATGACCTGTTGGAGTCAGTACCGTTCTCAACTAAGTGCAAAAAATGCATTTGAGTATGCCAACAAAACTATTGATATCGGCATTCTTGGTGGCGTCATAGGCGTACAAGACAATTATTCTTATGGAGCAATGGGCCTGAACATGACTATCTATGGTGTGTATGCAGATTTCATGGGGTGGCCAAAAGCACATTCGAATGATGTCAGAGTAGAAAAATGGCACGACAAATATTCGGTTGCATGCCATTTTGGTTACCAAATACCATTATCCAAATCCTTTCGAATCATTCCTGTAATAGGTTATGCCAAAGTAGAAGAAGGTACGACTGATGGCTGGGATTGGAAAGTAGGCAGTAACGGAATCATCAATAAGTTTCATGCAGAAAACAGAGTTGACGGTTTTGACTATGGTGGCGTGCTTGTCATCAATTCTGGAAAATGGAATATCTATGCATCTGCAACGCGCAGAACAATTTTTGGCGGAATAGGCCTATCGTTAGGGACGAGATAGAGAGTTAAAAACAAAAATCATGGGGTCGGAGAATGTGATTATTTTCTTCAATCCCATGATTCCTTAAAGGATGAATCGGCCTCCATATAGATGGCTATCTCCAAATTGCGCCTCATGTACTGCATAAAGTCAATCGAGCTCACAGAAGACGGAAATCCCTGACATCTCGAAGTAAAATCAGGATAGCAGAAAAGGAATTTATAAGAAAACGCTGAACCATTTGGAGGTAATAAAATAATTACCTATCTTTGCGCCCAAAGAAGAAATATAAAGAAAATGGAAGCAACGGCATTAAATCCAACCCAAATGCACTTATTGAAACTATTCTCCTTCAATAACAGTTAGAGTTATGGGCGTGAAAAAATTTTGAAGTTTTTTATGGTTATTAGGAAAATTCTTTATACCTTTGCACGCCAAAAAGAACAGGATAATGAAGAAAAAAGCTATAATCACCATATTCTTGGCCATTGCAGCCATTACTACTTCTGACGCACAGTGCCAGTATTGTAACACTTACGAAGACTTTCTTGCAGGACGATGGCAGCAGTTGGATACGATTTATTGTGACAGCCACAGCAAAACCCGACAGATTTTCTGGGGCGGTAATGACTATACGCTGACCACAGGGGATAAAGCTATTGATAAAATCTTGAAAAAAGATGCCTTCGTGGTAAGGCAAGCCGATACGCTGTATGTGAACTGTCGCAACCTGCAATACGAAAAAACCCGCTTTGGCAACGGCTACACCAAAGCCATGCGTATTGGTCAGCGAAGTTTGCTCTTTGTCAACCGAATTATTGGTATTGATGCACGTAACAGCGCCACGATGTCTGGTCTCATGTTTGGGGCCCTCGGTGGTGCCATAACTGCCAGCCAACAGGTTAAGCAGCAGGTTTGCTATGTCATTTCCTATGGTGCCGACAATGAGGGCCGCATAGCTATCCGCCTGATAGACGACGGTCTGATGGACCAGATGATTGCCAATCGTGATGATCTTCACGACGAATACTATGCAGAAGAAAACACCACGAAGCGTCTCTTGGCCAAACATATTATTCCGATTCTTGAAAAGGCTGGACTCTTCGAACAGGCAAAATAATTAAGAAAAACACTTTTTCTTTTGCATTTCGCTCAACTTTTCGTACCTTTGCAGGCAAAAATTGAGAATATGCAGGAGATGTATAAGGCTGATGCTAAGCGATATGACGGCACGATGACGTATCGGCGCTGTGCTCGCTCGGGAGTGTTGCTGCCTAAGGTGTCGCTGGGTTTCTG
>Ga0247611_10003963_pt1 | contig 21187 bp, 19 predicted proteins | sample 177DNAGHGhighgp2_FD_192422 | JGI IMG/M metagenome (GOLD analysis project Ga0247611, IMG submission 192422) | Sheep rumen microbial communities from Palmerston North, Manawatu-Wanganui, New Zealand - 1770 DNA GHGhigh gp2 | ecosystem: Host-associated > Mammals > Digestive system > Stomach > Rumen...
CATTGATTTTCAAATAGTCTGTCCTGATTTCCGTAAATTTGACTTCCAAGAAATCTTCTTGGGCCGTCACTAAGCATATCTCCGATTCCTTCAATCTTCCCGGAAGTCTCGCGGGCTTCCGTCTCGTCCGGGCCGTTTTGGGGAACCCGTTCGAGGGTGAAGCCAATTATAGAATTTTCAGGGAAAAAGTCAAGGGGGGAACGCGAAAAAATTTCACTTTTTTTCACTTTTTTTGATAAAAACGGGTTGTATGCCGCCATGCGACAGATTATTCACATTCTATAAACAGAAATCTTTTTCGCCGGGGACGGAAAACGGCTGTACACTTCACTTCGTTCAGTGTGACGAATGAAAAAAGGCGACCCCGCAACCCCGGAACTCGTCCGGGACAGGCTCAGTGCGGGGTGACATAAGCAAAAAAAAACGACTGGACCCCGCTCCTTCGAACCTAAACGATACTCGCCACTTTAGTGGCCTAGTAGAGTTATGCTCTTTGAGTATAATTCAACTAAAGCACTAAAGTGCCAAGTTTCATATATCACTTCGTTCAGGATGACGGGCTACGAGAAAACAAGGGTGGAACGTGAAACGAAAAACTCCCCGCATTCGCGAGGAGTTTAAAACAACATATTGTAAACAAATTAGTTCGTTTTGCAACCGTTCGGGAATTCAGCCGTCAGGCATTCCTGTTCTTCAAGCGGATCGCCTTCCTTGTAAGTGGACCAGTCATCATGCCACTTGAAACGGTTATCCTTTGTTGTGTTTATTCTCGTCTTGTAATGGTCGATAAGATACTGCGGGCATTCCACCTCTTCGATATAGTAGGTCGGATTATCAGCCGCCATGAACCAGTCCGCAAACCAATGGCAACCACGAAGCAAATTGGGGAAACCAGCATTGGCAAATGCAGCGTCGCACATGTCCCTAATGCATTGCTGATAAACTGCAAGCGTATTGTCATAACCGTGCTGGCTCTGGCATTCAGTAAGGAAGCCGCCAAAGCCTGCACCCCATTTGATGTTCTGACCATTAACCTGCGTAGAGAGCGCGTCAAAGGCACCCACGCCGCCACCCGGGACCATCAAGTCAAACTGGCCAGCAGGCAAATCGCCAATACCGCCACCAACATCATGACCGATATTGGAAGCCATCACAATCATATGCTTGCCCTTGAGAGCCTTATGCGTTTCCTTCGGGGCATTGTTGCCACTTGCATCCTTGAAACTGCCATCATACTGCAAGTGGAAGCACTTTCCGCATTTTCCATCAGCAGTTCCAGCAACGTAACCATAAGAAAGATTGTCGTTCACGGCAATAGGGGCCATGTCCGTACACGTGAACACACCCTTCGCCTTGGCGTTACCGCAAGCATTATCCGTGCCTTCGTAACCAAACCAGAACTGCTGAACGGCATGACCGAGCGTGAACGTCGGGACTTCCACGTCGTGAATATTGCAGTTACGAGCGGTCGTCAAGCCTTTCTGGTAGGATTCTTCAGAAGTCGTATCGGTCTTGCCTTCCTGACCATCGCTAATCCAGGAGCAGTGCGGTTTGCAGGCATCCCAATAACGCGTATTCCAGCCGCGCTTCGCCGTAGCGCTGATGTCCTTGGTATATTCAGCAGGAGGCGGGCCGTAGGATTCGAGCGTCGGGAAACCGTCAGGACCAAGTTCAGGACCTTCCGAACTGCTGGAGACTTCAGCAGCAGACGACGCAGGCGTATCGCTGGATGTCGGATTGACTGCAGAACTCAAGCCCGGATTGGAATTGTTCGAAAGCGGAGCTGCCGCACTGGAACCCGGAACAACGGCAGAACTCAAGCCCGGATTGGAGTTGTTCGAAAGCGGAGCTGCCGCACTGGAACCCGGAACAACAGCAGAGCTTAAGCCTGGATTGGAGTTGTTCGAAAGCGGAGCTGCCGCACTGGAACCTGGAACCAAGTTCGTCGATGAAGACAAAATATTCGATTGCGTGGGAACAACCGGAGTAGAAGCATCATCACCGCAACCAAAGATCACGGCTATCGCAGTTGCTGCAATCATGGCTTTAAAAATATTATTCTTCATATATCCTCATTTTAAAACAACCCAAACATCGGTTTTCTCTTAAAAATAAGTTTTAGACGGCTTTTTTCAAAGTAAAACCAACTTATATTATCATTAAATGTTCTCTAAATGTGCTCAAAATCAACAAAAAAGGCCGCACAAAAAAAGGCTCCACTATCGTGGATGCCTTTTTTTGAGTTACTAGTTAATAGTTACTTCGCCCTTCGGGCTAGTTACTAGTAATTGCAATAAGAAAATCTCTAGTAACTAGTAACTCAGAACTGGTAACTATTAATTGCGCAACAGCGCAATTAGTCTCTGAACTTCACCTGCTTGGTGCCTTCTACGACTTCACCAATCTGCGTCCACTTCTCGCCCTTGGCTTCGAGGTGAGCGACGACTTCGGCCTTGTCTGCCGGGTCGATGAACACGAGCATGCCCATGCCCATGTTGAAGGTGGAGTACATCTCATCTTTTTCGACAGAGCCAGCCTGCTGGATGAGCTTGAAGATCATCGGAGGATCCCACGTGGTGCGGTCGATGATGACATCTACGTTGTCCGGGAGGATACGCGGGATGTTGCCCTGATAACCCGAACCCGTGATGTGAGCGAGACCCTGAATCTTCTTCTTGTTGCAGAGATCGATGAGGCTCGGATAGTAGCTGCGATGCGGCATCGCGAGCGCTTCGCCAATAGTCTTGTCCATGCCATCGACCAGCGTATCGACCTTGTAGCCCGCCACATCGAACAACACTTTACGAGCAAGCGAATAGCCGTTCGTGTGAAGACCTGTAGAAGGGAGACCGAGGATGATGGTACCCGGCTTGATCTTCTTACCGTCGATGATGTTTTCGCGTTCCACCACGCCAACGATAGTACCAGAAATATCGTAATCGCCCGGACCGTAGAAGCCCGGCATTTCGGCAGTTTCGCCACCAATCAGAACTAGATCGTTTTCGCGGCAAGCCTTCGCCATACCGGCAACAAGCTTGTCCATGACGCCCGGTTCGAGACGACCCGTGGCCACGTAGTCGAGGAAGAACAGCGGACGTGCGCCCTGCACGAGAATATCGTCGCAGCAGTGGTTCACGATGTCCTGCCCAGGCAGTTCATGCGTACCCATTTCGATATCAACTTTGAGCTTTGTGCCCACGCCATCCACGGAACTCACGAGGACAGGGTCCTTCATGCCGAGATGGTTCAAAGTGAACAAGCCACCGAAATTGCCCACGTCACCAAGAACGCCTTCATTGAAAGTGGTACGTACGGATTTCTTGACACCGACCATTGCCTCGTCGGCACGTGCCAAGGAAACTCCTGCGTCTGCGTAATTCATCTTTTTTCCTTTGCCCCTTAAGCGGGCTGCGATTCGGCCCTATTTACGGGCACTTTGTTTTTCATCAATATTTCTGAGTGCATCAAGGATGAGGCTTGTTGTATCCGTCATCTGGCTGATGTTCACCACATCCGGCATCACATGCGTATCCAGCTTGAACAAGGTTTCATCGCCCCACGAAAGCAATTTTTCCAGAGCATCCGGACCTGCAAGTTTGCCGCACTTGGCACAGCAAATTCGTCCATCCTGGAAAGCGATGAAGCCAGATTCCCCGGCACATTCGAAAATGACAGTCCCGGTAATGCGGCTTTTTTCCATCGTCTGCGCAAAATCAATAAACGGAAGTACCTTCGCCGAAGCCAAAAGCGACAAGCGCTCGAACTCGTCAAACGCCTCGTTCTTTGCACGGAGACGGCCAGCCATCACTTTATACAGGTAAACCACGATGCTCGGATTCTTGTCCAGGAACTTCACGAATTCTGCCTTCGGAATATGGAGAACCGTGCAACCATCCTCGGAGGCGATAACCGTATTGCTGGTCGGTTCGTTGCACAAGATGGACATTTCGCCAAAGCAGGAGCCGCTTTCTAGAGTCGTGAGGGAACTATAATGGCCGTCAGAAAGAATCTGACCGCAAACCGTGGCACGCCCACTCTGCAATACACAGAAGGAATCGCCCTTGATACCGCCCTGGATGATAATTTCGCCAGCATCATACTCGCGAATCTGGGCGTTCAAAAGCAAATAGTCCGCACAATCCCTTGGAACCAGTTGCAAGAACGGAACACCAAGGTCATATTGGGCAGCAATCCAATCTCCAATACCTGTATGTGACATCATATTAGAAATTATAAATATTTCTATACCATTTGTAATTCGTGTCCAAGGAATTTACCCCCGGAATGGGACCATTTATGCAATTTGCAAAATTCCACAGAAGCTCCGCCGGTCGCGTAATCGCCCCCTCGTAGAAATCGTTCCCCGCATGGGGCCCCTTGCGCCCGTCATTCTGGAAAACCATTTTTTCCTTGAACGCCTTGATATTCTTTACGCGAGGTTCAAGCGCTACAATCTCGTCGGCGGTCCCAAACGCTGACGGATTCACCCATATGTCAACGCTATCGGCAAGGGCATAGACCTGCTCGAACGAAAAAGCAAGTTCACGGGACGTATCGGCAGACCACAAGTAACAGCCTCCCGCGTCACGGATCAAGTTGGCGGTAAAGCTTTTGCCTCCAGGCGCATGCCACACGCCACCGTAGGTCATACCGGCGAGGACGCGAGGACAGGATTTAGTAGACGGTAGGAAGTAGGAAGTAGGAAGGGAGTCATTTGCGGGGGAAGCCTCCCCCTCGCTCGCACCCTGTAGCTCGCTACCCCCTCTAGCGGGGGACACCCCCACAACGCCCCCGTTGCGAGATGCAGAATTTGCAATCAAGTCCCTTAAGGTTTCGTACAAACGCTTTTCATGTTCAAAAATCGAATCGGCAAGCGGGCGGACGCCAAACAGGATTCCGTACAATTTAATCCATTCGAGTTTCGCAAGCGGGCTTTCTTCTTGCCACTCGGACGTAAGCATCAGCGGAAGGCTCGTTCGCGCAATTTGTTCATAATTATCGTAATCGCCTCCCGTGGTAAAGTCAAGTACCAGATCCGGCTTGAGCGCCATGAGCTTTTCCAGGGCACCCGCATCGTAACCGATACTTTCGACAAACTCAGAAGCCTTGCAGGAATCCCGTCGCGTCCGGTAGTAAAGGACGCTATCGACAATGTACTGCCCATCCGAGACGCCGACAATCTTGTCTCGAAGTCCAAGCCGGAGCATGAAACCGACCTGCGAAGTCGAAAGCGCCGCCACCCGTTTGAGCGGTACACGCAACACGGCCGCCGACAGCCACTCCTCCGGGAACCCCCGACGGCGTAAATCGGTCCCAAGCGCCGAAGCTGCCGAATCCATCATCACGAACTTGTGGACCAGCGTATCCTTACCGATGACAGAACGTAAAACGGCAACATCGACTCCGCACAATTTCCCCATCGAAAAGTAACTACTACCGATATTTTCGAACTGGACCGCCTCGGTGCATTTCGGGACGTTAGCCGTTTCCGGCTCACTGCGGTTACAGCCCGCGATGGAAATCACACAGGGCAAAATGGCACAAAAACCCAAAAGCGACATTCCTCGACGCCAAAAACGACGCAAATTCGCCAAAAAATCAAACCACAGCCCTCGGAACGGATTCACAAAAGAGCCTAATTTATTGATTTTCAATGATTTGTAACAAAAATGCATGCACAAAACCGGAAGATAATGTATTTTATTGCTTGACATAATATTACTTTCGGAGATTCCTACTAGGAGAGAGTCTTTATGAAGACAAAAATAGCCTCTTTAATCATGGCAGCGGTGTTTGGCGTTCTCGCATTTGCTACCAATTCGTCTGCAGCCGACGAAGGTTTTTACGACAAGGACCACATCCGTGGTTTCATTTCCTTCGGTGCTGACTTCCGCGGCATGATGCCCGGATTCAACGACTATATCAACAACGTCGCGTTCACGACCAGCGCACTCCAGTCGCCATCAAGGGCTGATACAGCGTTTTTCTACGGACCTGCAAAGAACAACTACAAGAAGTTCAACAAGTTCTATCCCGGACTTCACTTCAATGTCGGTGCCCAGTACAAGCAGTTCCTGACCTGGATAAACTTCAACTTCATGATTACGCAGACTTCTGAACGTCCAAAGTCCAACATGGTCGCCTCAGACACAAGCGGCAACACGATTACGGCTCCGCTCTATGACGCCCGCTGGTTCGCCTACGGTGCCGAGTGGATGTTCGGCTGGAAGACCTTGGGCGAAAACGCATTCTTCAACTTGATTCCGGCCGTGGGTATCGGTTTCAACATGATGAACGTCCACTTCACCTCGAACTACGTCATCTTTGACAACACCAACAAGAACGATTACACCGTCATGCGCGACCGCTACTACAGCACGATGGCCGCCTCGTTCAACGCGGAACTCGAAGCGAGACTCCAGTTCGAACAATTCTCCGTCGGTCTATACGCCGGTTACCACGTCGTTCGCTACAACGAGTTCAACGTCGAAGGCACAGACCTCAACACGCGAATCAACAATACCGACAACGACGGCGACACTTGGTTCGTCGGTCTCCGCTTCACCTGGACGTTCCTAAGCCTCTGGGACAAGAAGCAAGAAGACAAGATTTAAAAAGAACAAACTATTCTTTTAGACGAGCCTCGCCAAAGCGGGGCTTTTTTCATACCCAGACTTCTTTTTGAACCCGCCCGTCTCGTCCAGCGACGCGATGACATTTTTCAAGTAAGTGCTCCACACATTCCCCCGATGAGGATTGTAAGGCAACATGAACAAATTCCTTTCCGAGTGGCGTTTGGGCGGATACTTTTCAGCCACCTCTTCCATGGCAACGTAATAGCCGCTCATTTCGCGCAAGCAAGAATCCGTCCGCCAATAAACAGTCATCTGGTCCTTCTCGTACATAAAGTTCCATCCCAAGAGAAGCATCGGAACTCCTTCCCTTTTCAAGCGTTCCGGCAAAGTCGAGTATTGCCCTTGCGTACTCAACAGCACAAGAACATCAATTTTATGGTAATACGCAAAAAGGGATGCATCTTCGACCAACTGCATGTTGGGCCCCACCCTTTTTACATTTTCTGACAAGTTATAATGAAATTCGATACCGGCACGCGAAAGCTGTTTTTCGAAACGGTCCATGCCGTTTCCGAGCGAAGACTCGGCGCGATCGACTCCTTTAACATAGGGATGATAATAATGCGACTCGATTTCAACGGGGCAGCCTTCGCTACCGAAGAGCCTCATGGCGTAATCCCGGACCCATTCTTTGAGCGCCCTGAAATCCAAACGCGAATGATACCTGTGATACCTTAAGTAGTACTCGTTGACCTTTTTAAGCGTATAGCCGTCCAAAAAGAAACCAACTCGTAACACGGACAATTTGCTCGACATAAAGCCTCCTGATTTTTTGCGTGCTTCTATTTATTAACACGCTTTTTTGCCGAGTTTGTCCGGATATTTTTTGTAAAAAAATTTTAAGAGACCTGCATATGCAATCAATACAATACAAGTTGATCCCGGCACAAGGCCGGGATGACATGAAAAAAGATAGGATTTAGATTAAATTACGGTCTTTGAGATCGTCCATGAGTGAACTGGGCATCCACTTCTCAAGTTTTTCGTATTCAGTGTCCTTGAGCTTATTACGTTGTTCGTTAGCCTTGGCCTCGTTGCCGGCATCATGATAAATGCGGATAAGATTCAATACCGAGCACCAGTAGCGAATAGATTTCCCTGTGCGCGAGAGGTAATCGGCGGCACTCTTCTCGTAAGCCGCGGCGGCTTCGCCATAACGTTTGAGTCTGTAGAGCATGTCCGCCTTGATTTGGAACATAATCGGATGATTCGGAGCTTTTTTAAGCCCGAGTTCGGCAAGTTCCAAACCCTTTTGATAATCCTTGCGGTCGTAGTATATCCAAATGAGTGGTGTCAAGAACAGCGGCCAGAAACGTTTCGACTTGAGAGACGCCTCATTAAGCGTTTTAAGATACGCGTCGCGATTATCCGATTTAAACGGGAGCCATCCAAAGCTGTCATCTACAAAGTAAGCATAAACGGCATAAAACGCCTGCGCTTCCAATTCCGAGGATTCCTCGAAAAGTTTCGCTGCCGAACGCGTCTGCATCGCGCCCTTGACTTCATGGCCCGTTTCCAAAAGAACATACCCGATTTCGTAATTGCGGAGAGCGTCCCAAAGCCCTTCGGTCTTGCAGGATTCCAGATTCTTCGCAGCCGCCTTCAGCGAAACGGTATCGCCCTTGTCGTCGTACAGGCTTACGCGAATGATGTTTTGGAAAAGGCAGCCCACACCGTCATTTTCCAGGCGGAGCTTACGCGCCAAATTGAACGCCTCGACATAGTCGAGTTCCATTGTCTTTTGCGTAATCTGTTCTGCGAGCGCATTTTGCGATGGAGAAAGAGCAAAAGAAGGCCCATCGGCAAATACCAGGCCACATACCAAAATACACAATGTGATTATTCTCGAGAACATTGATTCCAATTTAGAAACTTTTGATGTAGCGCACCACATTCCATTTTGGAATATGGCAAAACTTGCCTATTTTTGTAAAAAAATGTATAAATACAATAGATGTTAATAAGAAATAAACATCTTATCAACATCTAAGTAAACGTTTGTTAAACTAAGTGGTTGTCGCAAGGTCACTTACAAAACAAACAGAACAACTTGCCAGATAGCCTTTGAACTGGAGGATACCATGAAGTTGCTCCACAAGACGCCAAAAGCCGCACTCTATTACCTGTTCCACCCCGGTTTCCAGACCTTCAAGGAACGGATTAAAGACGAACTCACTTCGACAAGCGGGATAAATCTCGATGATGTCGTCGATGATTCGAATCTCTATGCTTATTACCAGCAAGGCGAATCGGCGGATTTCGTCGCCGCCTGCATCTCCGCGGCCAGCTGCTAGGAAGACCGCAAACGCGGAGCAGCACGTGCGTGCCCTTCCCCATTTTCTATATTCCCCGTCATGGATAGAGCACGCCGCCGCAAATTTGGACAGAACTTTTTGGATGTCGAAACCGCCACCGCCATCGCAGGCGACTTGCCCGCGGAAGCCCACGAATTCGTTCTCGAAATCGGCCCCGGTCACGGAGCTCTTACGGAACACTTGCTCAATCGCGGGCTAGAACTTACCGCCGTCGAAATCGACGAACAATGCGTCGAAGTCTTGAAAGAAAAGTTCAAGGGACGCGAAAATTTTCACATTGTAAACATTGACTTTTTGAAGTTTGACCTGCAGGCGTTTTTGGACGCTCACGAAAAGCCGTGGGTCACCGGCAACTTACCGTACAACGTAAGTACAGCGATTATCGCGGGGTTAATGCCGCGATTGCACTTGACCAAGGGCTTTATGGGAATGGTGCAGCTCGAAGTCGCCGAACGCATTTGCGCGGAACCCTGCTCCAGCAATTACGGAAGTTTATCCGTACTCGTATCGGCATTCGCGAACACGCAAATTTTACGCAAAATCGGACCGGAGCATTTTACGCCAAAGCCGAATGTCGATAGCGCCACGATGCTTTTGACACCGCGCGAAGACGCCCTCCAGGCGCTCGATGGATTCTTTGACTTTGTCCGTACCGCGTTTACGCAAAAGCGAAAGACTCTCACCAATTCCTTCGGACGTAATTACGACAAGAAGAAAATCCAGGCGACCATCGAACTTTTGGACTGGCCCACCACCATCCGCGCCGAAGAACTCAGCCCCGAGCAGTTCTTGAATTTCTACAAAGCATTTAAAGACACATCAAATGAACCGCAATGGCAATAGGAACTGTGTAAGGTGATGCCCGCTCAGTGGCGGGCATGACAGTCACACTTCGTCATTCCCGCTTCCTAGTCATTCCCGCGTCCTTGTCATTCCCGGCTTGACCGGGAATCTCCCCCCAAAAAAAAGAAAAATGAAAATCAAAATTCTCATCGACAACATCAGCGGCTACGTTCGCGACATTCGCAGCACTGACAACGCTTCGTCAAAGCAATTAAAAGGCGAATGGGGTCTTTGCGTCTATACGGAATTCAACGGCAAGCGCATTTTGCTTGACACGGGAGCCTCCGCGCAATTCGCCAAGAACGCCGCTCTCATGGGAATCGACATCGCTACAATCGATGCCGGAGTCTTGAGTCATGCGCATTACGATCACGCCGATGGCATGCAAGAATTCTTCAAGAAAAACAACCACGCAAAATTCTACTTGCGAGATGCGGCCCGCGAAAACTGCTACCACACGCACCAATTCCTAAAGTTTTTCACGTACCAAGAATACATCGGTATCCGCAAAGGCACGCTCAAGAAAAATGCCGATCGCATCGTATTCGTCAACGATGATTACGAAATTTTCCCAGGCATCACCCTCGTCGGGCACAAGACTCCGAACCTCGACGGAATTGGCAAACGCGCCCACATGAGCGTCAAGGAAAACGGCAAATATCGCCCAGACAGTTTTGACCACGAACAAAGTCTAGTCTTCGACACGCCCAAAGGCTTGTTCATCATGAACAGTTGCAGCCATGGCGGTGCCGACAATATCGTCAAGGAAATCGAAGCGACATTCCCCGGCAAACAAATCTACGCCATCCTCGGCGGATTCCACCTTTTCCGCACGCCCGACGACCGCGTGAAAGCATTCGCCGAACGCCTCCGAGATTTGAACGTTCAAAAAATCTACACAGGCCACTGCACGGGCCAACGCGCCTACGAAATTTTGCACGATGTGCTTAGCGACAAAGTTGAACAAATGCACACCGGCATGGAAATTGAAGTGTAACCCCCAAAAAACAGCCAAAACAGATTAATTATTTCAAACAAAAGCAAATCTATTTTTTTATTTATTCTAATTTTCCAATTAAAGTAGATTTCCCTTAACAAGGTATTACCCATGAAAAAATTTCTTATAGTTTTAATCGTCCTCTTCGCCACCACTCTGTCCTTTGCACAAGATCAAGCACACAAGCTTAATATGGACAGAGGCTTCTTTACAACCGACTACACCATCGACGGTCAAGAAGTCGATTGCGATGCTTTCGAACAAGAACTTGCTAAAGTTCCAGAAGCAATCAGCAAATGGAACACCGGTAATGTTTTGAGATACACATCATGGGGCATTGCTGGCGTTGGCGGATTCATTATTGGCTACAACATCGTCCAAAGCCAAAATCCTGCCGCGGAAGACCCAAATGCTTACAAGAGGTATTTGGGATTAGGCGGAGCCATCATTGTCGCCGCGTTTGTCATGGAGTATATCGGCAATTCCAAGAAAGATGGAGCGGTAGAACTCTACAACCAAAAAATTGGAACCATCACAAGCAACGACTCATTCAGCATGGGAATTGTTCCGACCGAACAAGGCGGCATCGCCCTTGCATTCAATTTCTAAAACAAAAGCCCCTTGCGGGGCCTACGAAATTCTGCACGACGTACTCGGTGACAAAGTCGAACAAATGCACACCGGCATGGAAATCGCGATATAAAGAATCACTGGATTCTTCGGACTTTCAGTCCTCAGAATGACGACCTTCATTACGCGGGATCGTTTGTGAGCAACAAGTTCTTGATATCAAATAAGAACGGTTGCGAGAATGAGCGCGTATTACAATTTATTTTTGACTTTAGCGCGAACGGTCTATAACGATTTGCTGTAATCGCGTTCGCCAAACAAAGCCGTTCCCACGCGAATCATCGTGGAACCTTCTTCGATGGCGACTTCCAAATCGCCCGTCATGCCCATCGAAAGCTGGTCGAACTTCGCAAAGGCGCCACCTTTCGCAAGGAACTTCTGTTGCAGCCCACGCAAGAACGCAAAGCATTCGCGGCTGTCTTCGGCCACACCCGTATTCTTGCCAATCGTCATGAGACCGCGGAAACGCAAATGCGGAAAGTTTTCGCACTTGCCATCGACAGCCGCACCCGCGCGTTTTTCCAAATCTTCGAGGAACGCTTCGGCTTCGTGAATATCCAGCCCGCTCTTCGTCTCTTCTTCGCCAGCGTTCACCTGGAACAAAATGTCAAGAACTTTACCTTGACCATTTGCAGCCGCTGCGCAGACTTTTTCGAGTTTTTCCACCGCTTCGATACTTGCAATGGAATGGATGCAGTCGGCCACAAGCGCCGCCTTCTTGAGCTTGTTACTTTGCACAGGACCAATCACATGGCAACGTACGCGGCTTCCGTCCTTTGCCGTGCGCGGCTCAGAAAACTTGAGTTCCGCTTCTTGCACGCGGTTTTCGCCAAAGTCAGTTGCACCCAAAGCAATCGCATTTTCCACAGCTTCTGCCGGGTGGAACTTGCTCACCCACACAAGCTTAACCGATTCACGACTGCGGCCCGCAATCTTGCAAGCCTCGCCAATCCTTGCTTCGAGAGCTGCAAGGTGCTCGCGCATTTCATCAAGTGTGAATTCCATAATATTAGTAGACAGTTAGAAGTAGACGGTAGGAAGTAATCAGTAGTTAGGTAATTCAATTTTCAGCTAAAAGATAATAAATCGGCAAGAAGCTATAAATTAATTATACCAAGCAGTATAATACCAAATGGTATAATTATTACTCCATTTCACCCAATTTGATTATATTATAAACCATGCGGAAGATTTTTTTGTTACTACTGTTTTTTGCCTCGTTCGCTTCGGCCGGTTTTTATTTTGACCTATCGCTTGCCCCGTGTCTTAGACATCTTGAAGCCACCCATATCAACAACTCACAAGATTATTGGTCACACAAAGATTATCTCGGCTACAATGGCGTAGGCGGCTTTGTTTCAACGCGTTTCGGTGGTTTAATCAAGGGTGTTGTCGCCATTTACGGGAATATCGAACTTGAAATAACAAAAGGGGATGTCAACGGCTGGAACAAGAAAGAACGCAGCCATTCCGTGTCTGGCAAGCGTCCTGGTTCTGCTTTCTTCGGAATGGGCCCAGGAGTAACCGTTTATCCATTTTTCAAATCAACTGAAAGTATTCAAAACTTTTATATATCAACCTCAATGAATATCGAAATCGGATCTGGCGGCGACATCGGTCTTCTAGGTGGCAACTATAGATTTGAAACGGGCTATTTGTGGCAATCATCCGAACGGTTCTATTCAGGTATCGCGATAGGCGCCGACATTCTCACTACAACTGACTTAGATACTCATATAAAAGACGAAAAAGGCTATTCCATCTGGATTGGATTTAAACTTATTCGTAAATAGTTCATATAAAGGAGATCCCCGCACAGAGGCGGGGATGACAGCTACGACTTTTTCGAAACAGATTTTGCAGGCTTTTCTACTTGCGTCTCTTTCGTCTTTAGTCTCTCGTCTTTCGTCTGTCCTGCAGACTTCGCCACCTTCACATCCTTGAACAAAATCTTCACGATTTCGTCGATGTGCTTGTGCGTGAAAATCTTGAGGCCCTTCTTTGCCGGTTCCGGGAGTTCCGCCACATCCTTCTTGTTGCCTTCGGGCAAGCGGAGCGTTTTAACACCAGCAGCGAGCGCCGCAAGAGCCTTTTCGTTGAGGCCACCAATCGGGAGGCAGGCGCCCGTGAGGCTCACTTCGCCCGTAAATGCGATGTCCGGTGCAATCGGCTGCTTTGTAAACGCACTGAGCAAACAGAGCGTAAGCGCGATTCCTGCAGAGGGGCCATCCTTCGGCACGGCACCTTCCGGCACGTGAATATGGATGTCCGTCTTACGCACAATTGCAGGATCAATGCCAAAGCGCTGCAAGCGTTCACGAACAAGCGAAACGGCAATCTGTGCCGATTCCTTCATCACGTCGCCAAGCTTACCGGTCAAAATGAGTTGACCTTTGCCGCTCAAGAGCATGCATTCGATAGGCAGAATTTCGCCACCGACACTTGTCCAGGCAAGACCTGTCACAACGCCCGGGCGGCCCGGTTCCGGCAGCTGATTGTCCAAGAATCTCGGGGCGCCGAGATAATCGTGCAAGACCTTTTCCGTAATTTCGGCTTTTATTTTCTTGCCCATCACGATTTCTTTTGCACGATGGCGTACTGCATTTTCGAGAGTACGTTCAAGTTCACGCACGCCCGCTTCGCGGGTCCAACCGCGCATCACGACATTAATCATTTCGTCGCTGAAACTCACCTGTTCGTCTAGTTTCACACCGGTGCGTTCGCAAATACGCGGGAGCAAATACTTGCTTGCAATCTGCAACTTTTCATGCGGATAGTAGCCCGGCAGGCGGACAATTTCCAAGCGGTCGCGGAGCGCTTCCGGAATATCCCCTTCGCTGTTGGCCGTTGCGATAAACAGTACGCGACTAAGATCAAGTCCCACTTCCATAAAGTGGTCCGTAAAGTCGTGGTTCTGTTCCGGGTCCAGAACTTCGAGCATGGCACTTGCGGGGTCGCCTCTGAAGTCGCTTGCCATCTTGTCGATTTCATCAAGCAAGATCACAGGATTCATGCACTTTGCACGACGCAGCGCATGGATGAACCGTCCAGGCATCGCGCCGATGTAAGTACGGCGGTGACCTCGGATTTCTGCCTCGTCACGCACGCCACCAAGCGTAATACGAACAAAGTTTCGCTGCATGGCAGCCGCAATCGATTCCACGAGAGTCGTCTTGCCGACACCTGGAGGGCCAACGAGACAGAGAATCGGAGCACGGCGTTCCGTACCGGTAAGTTTCAGCACGGCCACGTATTCCATAATGCGTTCCTTGACTTTGTCCAAACCGAAATGCTTGGAATCGAGTTCCGCCTTCACCTTCTTCATGTTGAGAACGGTATCAGTATAAACACCATAAGGGATGGAGAGGAACCAATCTACGTAATTACGGCTTACAGCATATTCCGGGGACGTGGGCTGCATCATGCGCATACGCACGATTTCTTCTTCGAGCTTTTCTTCGATTGCCTTGCTGAACTTTTTCGCCTTGATTTTTTTGAGCAGCTGATCGGGTTCCGAAGAACCTCCGTTTTCGCCATCCAGTTCATCTTGCAACTGGCGGATTTGTTCAGAAATAAACCATTCTTTCTGCTGTTGCGCCATCTTCTGGCGTACGTTCTGCTGCACACGGATAAGCACGTTCTCGTTATCCTGCGCCACCTGCATCAAGCTAATCAAACGTTCCGCAAGCGCATCTATCGAATCCACTTCCAAAAGCGCCTGCTTCTCGGAAAGAGAAACCGGCAAGAACGGAATCATCCCGTAAAAGGCGTTGATATGGCTATCCATCGTAAAGAGCGCCTCGACCATGCCTTCTGCAATATTCCTGTGCATCGCATAATCGCGGAACATATTCAGCACATCTTCAAACTTGCCACATTTATCTTCGGCCTTGATGAAACGTTCTCTCGGAGAGACCGTCACCTGCAAAAAACCATCACGCAAAATAATCGAACGGAGATCCACCACAGAATCGCCTTCGAGGACAACTTTCACACAACCGTTCGGGAACGGCGTCACATTCGCCACGCGGGCAATAACGCCCACCGTGTAGAGGTCGAGCATCGGATTGTCGAGCGACTCCTGCTCCACATTCTTCTGTGCGACCAAGATAATTTCGTTATTATGGTTCTCGGCAAATTCAAGGGCACGCAGAGACATTTCGCGGCCCACCAAGATGCGCCTCGTCGTCAGCGGAAATACAACAGCATCCCTCAACGGGAGCAACGGATACGTTTTGTTAAAATCAAAAGCCATACTATAAAATTAGTAAACCTCGCAAAAACGCGAGGTAATGTAGTTGTCTAGGCGACGTTAGTCTTAGATTTCTTCGCAGTGCCACCACCCGAAGAAGGTTTTGAATAAAGACTTGCCTTGACCATCTCGGTCGTGAGGGTCAACTTCTTTTCGCCGGAGCCCGGCATCTTGAACATCGACTGTTGCAAAACGCGTTCCATCACGGACCTGAGGCCGCGCGCACCCGTCTTGCGGGTCATCGTCTCGCGGACGATTTCCCTGAGGGCTTCGTCTTCGAACTCAAGTTTAATGTTGTCCATAGCGAACAAGCTCTTGTACTGCTTCACGAGAGCGTTCTTCGGCTGCGTCAAGATGTTCATGAGTGCGGTTTCGTCGAGTTCCTCGAGCGCAACGGCAATCGGCAAACGGCCGACAATTTCCGGGATGAGGCCAAACTTGATGAGGTCTTCCGGTTCGAGCTGTTTGAAGAGTTCGCTCAGGCTGTTCTCGCTCGCCGTGTGGATTTCGGCGCCAAAGCCCATGCCGCCCTGGTTCACACGCTGGGAGATAATCTTGTCCAAAGTTTCGAAGGCGCCACCGCAAATGAAGAGGATGTTCTTCGTGTTCACCTGCACGAGCGGCTGTTCCGGATGCTTGCGGCCACCCTTCGGCGGGACGGATGCAACCGTACCTTCCAGGAGCTTCAAGAGGCCCTGCTGCACGCCTTCACCGCTCACGTCACGTGTGATGGAAGGGTTCGCGGTCTTACGTGCAATCTTGTCGATTTCGTCGATAAAGATAATGCCGCGTTCAGCCTTCGCCACATCGTAATCGGCGGCTTGCAACAAACGCACGATGATGCTATCCACATCTTCGCCCACGTAGCCCGCTTCAGTCAAGACAGTCGCATCGGCAATCGTGAACGGCACGTCCAGAAAACGGGCCATCGTCTGTGCCAACAAGGTCTTTCCAGAACCAGTCGGGCCAACCAAGAGCAAGTTCGACTTTTCGACATCGACATCGTCCTTGGACTTGTGCGTCTGCTTGTAGCGAAGGCGCTTGTAATGGTTGTAAACCGCCACAGAGAGCGCCATCTTCGCACGGTCCTGCCCAATGACAAAATCGTCCAAGTGTGCCTTGATTTCGGTCGGGAGCGGAAGCGGCTTTGTGGAAATTTCCTTCGCTTCCTTTTCCTGTTTCGTACGGGCCAAGTCTTCTTCCAGGATACGGCTGCACATGCGTATGCAATCGCTGCAAATATACGCACCTGCACCGGTAATCATCTTTTCGACTTGTTCTGCCGGCTTTCCGCAAAAACTGCAACTTACAGCCGGGTGGTTCTTGCCACTACGGTACATTAAATTCCCTCTTTACGCGGCACAAAAATTTCATCGATGACGCCAAAGGCCTTCGCTTCTTCCGGGCTCATGTAAAAATCGCGGTCGGTCTTTTCGCGGACTTCTTCCACCGGCTTTCCGGTATGCTTAGCGACAATTTCGGTAAGCGTATCCTTCGTGCGGATAATTTCCTTGGCGGTAATCTGAATATCTGTAGATTGTCCGGTAGCGGCGCCCGACGGCTGGTGCAACATGATGCGGGAATGCGGGAGCGCATAGCGCTTGCCCTTGGTGCCCGCGGCAAGGAGCACGGCGGCCATCGAAGCACAACTGCCAATGCAGATGGTCGCGATATTCGGGCGAACATGCTGCATGGTATCGTAAATGGCAAGCCCTGCCGACACGTAACCGCCCGGGCTGTTGATGTACAGCGTGATATCCTTTTCCGGATTCTCGTATTCGAGGAAGATCAGCTGGGCCATGACATTATTTGCCACTTCGTCGTTAATCGGCGTGCCCAAAAAGATGATACGTTCCTTGAGAAGTCTGGAATAGATATCGTAAGCGCGTTCGCCGCGCCCGGTAGTTTCAATGACGGTAGGGATGAGCATTTAGTCCTCTTATTACTTTGTTTCTTCTGCTGCGGGACGGATACCGACGATGAAGTCAGCGGCAAGCTGGAAACGAAGTTCGTCGCGGAGCTGGTTGATGCGACCAGACTGGCGGAAGTGGGCCTTCAAGCCTTCGAATTCCACATGGTAAGCCTTGGCCATCTGCTGCAAGCGTTCGTCAACGAGAGCCTGCGTCGGCTTAATCTTTTCTTGCGTGGCGACGAATTCGAGAATGCGGTGCTTCTTGATTTCGCGGATAGCTTCGCCGGAGAGTTCATTTATCTGTTCTTCGGTCGGTTCGACAACGTCCTTTTCGCTCTGGGCATTGCGGTTGAGCGTCCACTTGATGAGGTCGTAGATGCGGGCCTTCGGAACTTCGAACGGGTTTGCTTCGATGAGCTTGTCGATAGCTTCGTTGATAGCCTTGTTCTTGGCAGCGTCCTTCTTCTGGGCAGCGAGGCTTTCGGCGAGGTTGTTTCTCAAGTCTGCTTCGTCCTTTACGCCAATCTGCTTGCAGAATTCTTCATCCAAAGTCGGCGGAACGATTTCGCGAACGTCCTTGATTTCGACATTGAACTGAGCCGTCTTGCCGCGATAGCGTTCGTCTTTGTGGTCATCCGGATACTTGAAGTTGATTTCCTTCTTGTCGCCGGCCTTCACGCCCATGAGACCTTCGTCAAATCCCGGAGAGGCGGATTCACCGAGGAGAGAACGGAATTCCTTGTTTTCCGGGAGTTCCTGCTTTTCACCATCAATCACAACTTCGATATAGTCGCCAACGACAACGTCGCCCTTCTTGGCTTCGCGGTCAACATGTTCGTCCTTGCTCCACATCTGCATGAGGCGGTCGAATTCGGCCTGGACTTCTTCTTCGTGGACAGCTGTAGCCGGAACGGTGATGCCCGTGTCAGCGTAACCCTTGATATCGATTTCCGGATCAATTTCGACTTCGACCTTCAGTGTGATGTCGTTCTGTTCGTCGTCCTTGAAGTCCTGGACCATGAGCTTGCCAACCGGAACGATGTTCGCCTTCTTGAGAGTATCCTGAACGATAGAGTTCACGACTTCATCGACAGCTTCGTGACGGATGGAGGGTCCGAACTGCTTCAAGATCATGGACTTCGGCACTTGGCCCTGGCGGAAGCCCTTCAAGGCGACCTGCTTCTTGTACTGAGAAAGCTTCTTTTCGAACGGAACCTTGAGATCACCCTGCGGGATTGTAATTTCAAGGGTGCGCACGGTTGCGCTTGTTTCTTTGATTTCAGCGGACATATATACTCCGATAGACGGTTGTTTAAAAGGTGATAAAAAAGAACTGCGAGGGGTGGGAGTCGAACCCACACACCGAAGTACCAGATCCTAAGTCTGGCGCGTCTGCCAATTCCGCCACTCTCGCGATTTCAAGACCAAAGATACAAAAAAATGCAAAAAATTTTTTTGTTTTTTCTCGTTAAATAGGCTTTTGCAACAGCTAGAAATTACCTTTTTTCTATTACACCATAAAAACGGGACGGGTAGCGCTTCGAAATCAAGCCTAGCTTGTTCAACACGCGCAACGGGAACATCAACAAGAACCCGAGAGGACCGCTAAAGCAATCGCGCAAGAGCTTTATACCCGCCCCCGGGAAAAGGCAGTCCCCCATCGTAAGGCGGTATTCCACACCAAGGCCATCCAAAAGCTGCTTCAGTTCGTCGTACGAGAAATGCCACAGGTGGTCGGAGACCGCAACGTGCGCATACGAGAGCCCGCATTCGAACAAAGTCTTAAAATCGTTCGTGCACGGGAGCGAAAACAGCACGCGCTTTCTGGCCGCCCCGATAGCGGACTTCAGAAACTCCGCCGGATCCGGCACATGTTCCAGCACCTCGATCATCATGACCGTATCGGCAAGATTCTCGCCAAGCGGTTCGCTCGGTTCAAGCAATTTCGTCTTGAGCCCATTCTGTTCGGCAACCGCAAGCGATTTCTCGTTGATATCAGCAACAGTCGTATCAAAGCCGGCCTTTTTCATTTCTAGCGAGTAAGCGCCTTCGCCCCCGCCAAGATCGAGAACAGTTTCCCCGCGAATTTCTTTCAGCAAAAAATCAACAATAGGCTTGTGAGCCTCGCCCGGCTTTGCCGGCGGCCCCGGCACGAAAAAAGAACTTTGACCTTGCAATTTACCCATGGTGCAAATATATAAATTATCTTTACAGCAATGTTCCAGGCGTTCCGCAATATTAAAATCGGCGTATTCATCGCATTCGTGAATCTCCTTATCCAAGGAATCTCTTTTTTCGTACAGAACTTTATCGCAAGAAACCTGGGTACCGCCTCTTACGGGCACTTCGGGCTTTTGCAGACCGACTATTCGATTTTCTGCGCCATCGCCGACTTTGGCATGACCACCCTCATCCTCGCGTTTTTCGGGAGCCGTGCCACGAGTGGTTCGCTGTTCAGGAACATTCTCCAGTTGCGACTGTTTTCCGCTGTGGTAGCAGCGCTCCTCATGGTCACATTCGCATTTGTATTCCGCTATAACCACCCGATTTTCTACGGAGAGCTGATTTTCACGTTCGGGCTCATATTCCAGCATGCGTTTTTCGACTGGTACTTCATCTGCGGAAAATTCTGGAAGCGGCTGTTCGTCTCGAAGCTGCTGCACACGATTTCGTATTCCGCCGTCATGGGGCTGACACTCCTCTACTTTAAAGTGGACCGCATCGAGTTCATCGCGCTTGCGATGGTCCTTGCCGCACTCCCAGCGTTCTTCTATGGTGTCACGCAGGCATTCCACGCGCACCTCCTCAAAATCACGCGCCGCACGTTCCGATTCATCGGCCTCATGATCAAAGCGGGCATCCCGTATGCCATTTCGAGCTTTGCCGCATTCGCCTACCTCCCCGTCGGCCTCTATGTCGCAGACAAGTTTGCCAGCGCCGAATTCCTCGGCTGCTACAACTTCGGGCATAAACTCCTCGTGCTCTGCTCAGGCATCATGGTGCACTTCATCTCGTCGAACCTCATCACGCTACACTCGACGCACGACAAGAATCTCCACCTCAAGGACATCGCCATATTCACGCTGTTCATCGCCGTATGTTCATCGCCCTTGTGGCTTTTCCCCGATTTCGTCCTCAAGATTCTGTTCTTTGCAGCCCCCTGGACCGACGCTACGTTACAGACTAGTGCAAGTATTTTACGGATACTTTCGTTCTCGCTCATTTTCCAGGCTGCACGCACCACGCTCATTTCAACACTCCTCAAGGAGCATGCGACACGCGCCTACGCCATCATGGTAAGCATCGGAGGCGCATCGAACGTCATCGCCTGCGGCCTTGCAGGGATTTATCTCGAGAACGCCATGATTCCGCTTTTCGCGCTCACCGGCGATTTGGTGATTACCACAATATTATTCGGATACTTTATCCGCAATAAGAGAATGAAGTGGTAACGCGGCTATGCCGCAGTTGACAGTGGTTAGTGGTTGGTGGTTAGGGAGCAGGTTTTAGGTTATAGAGGTTAGGGGCCTACGCACCATGAATCATCATCACATTGTAATTCGTAATACTTTCCATTGGCTTAGGGATGGACCATGCAAGCAC